>ERZ773175.1788-NODE-1788-length-11256-cov-3.854745_pt1 | contig 11256 bp, 9 predicted proteins | sample MGYA00581004_ERZ773175 | MGnify/ENA primary metagenome ERZ773175 (study PRJEB29015, sample SAMEA2737834) | human gut metagenome | biome: human gut; feature: human-associated habitat; material: faeces | place: China | collected 2012 ...
CAGCTGTATCACTATCTAAATTTCCTGTTGGCTCATCTGCTAATATTACTGGTGAATCTGTAACAAGTGTTCTTGCAATGGCAACACGTTGTTGCTGTCCTCCTGATAATTGTAATACATTTCTATTAATTTCATCATCAGCTAAGCCTAAATTGTTTAAAATTTCCTTATTCGCCTTAGGGCAAACTATTTTTAAATTTTCCAAAGGTGTCATATAATCAATTAAATTATAATTTTGGAAAATTAGTGAAACATTATTTTTTCTATGATTCTCATATCCTTTTTCCCTAATATCCTGATTGTTATATAGTATTTTACCACTTTGTGGTTCATCAAGACCTGCCAACAATGATAGCAAAGTTGTTTTTCCAGAACCAGATACACCTAAAATCGTGTAAAACTTGCCTTTTTCAAACTCCATACTTATATTATTTAATATTTTTTTACCATTTGTATATGAATAATTAACTTTATTTAATGCTAAAATTGACATTTGTCTTCCTCCTAGCTCATTTTCGATAGTATTTCTTTTGGTTTTAATCTTATTATTGATGATGAAGATATCATTACAGAACTTATGATAATAGTTGCCCCTATTGCATAAACATAAAGAACTTCTTTTAAACTAACATCAACATCAATCCCATCTACTGTTTGAGTTGCTAAAGAAGTGTTTGCATCATATCCTAATGACATTCCTCCAAACCCTTGTTGCACCTCCTGAACAGCTTGTTTGCTTGCCTGGCTAACCATTGCATCTCCTATATTTTGTGATATCATCTTACTTGAAAAATATGATGTTCCAAAAGCTAGCACACTTATAAGTAACAATTCAATTATATATTGTGAAATTATTTTAAACTTTCCAACTCCGATAGAAAGTAAGATACCTGTTTCATGAATTCTTCCTTGAATCCAAAATGCTAAAACTAATGAAAGCACTATTATTCCAACTATAATTGAACCGATTAAAAGCATATTTACGATTTTTTCTAAGCTATCAAATGACTTAGATAATGCTAAAAACGTATCATCACTTTTTGATATATTATAAAGACTCCAATTTTCTTGTATTTTATTGACATCTGATATTACATCATCTACATTTTTATTAGTATTAAACACAGCACTTGTATATTGGCTGTTTCCTTTTGAATAACCATATAAAGCATTTAATGTGTTCATATCTGATAATATAAGGTTTTCTGGTATTTCTAACTTACTTCCCATTCTGTCTGTATTTTGACTTTCAAAAATACCTACAATTTCAAGATCATATTCAGACGGTGCATCTTTAGATGCATTATAATCTAAGCTGTCTTTAGTTCCTATTATCCTATCTCCTACTTTTAAATTATTTTTTTCGGCTAACGCTTTGTGAACTAATACTTTATTTTTATCACCTTCTACAAGGTGTCTACCTTCAACTAATCTAAATGATTTACTCATAAATTTTGTGTCGTATTCTGTAAACTTATGAGCTTCTACAGGGAAAAGATTTTTATACTGTTTATCAGTGTATTGAACTGTGTTGTTTTTTGGCTCCACATTTTGAAGTTGCTTAAAAACTAGCCCAATACCCTGAACTGATGCATCATAATTTTTTATGCCATTTACTTTTGATACTTTATTTACCAAACTCTCTGGCATTGTTCCTGTGAAATTTGTTGCCAAATTGTTTTGTATCTCAAATGTATTGGCTGTCTCCTTACTTGAATTTTGTCTTGCAATTGATGTAGCTTTTTTAATTGAAATTCCACTCAGTACAGCTGTAGCTATACAAAACAGAATAAAGAACATAAGAATACTTTTCTTTTTCTTTCGGGTTATATATAATACCGCTCTTTTAAAAGAACCCATTTTTTTACCTCCTTGTTTTATAATTTTTAGAAATTTTCATAATAAATATTTTAAACTTTGTGTCAGTCACTTCATTTATCTAAGATAGATTTTAAGTTTCCAATATGAAATATTTATGAAATGAATATAAAATTTTAATATTTTTTGTATAAAAAAACTACTAAGCCCTAAAACTTAGTAGTCACTTATCTTTATCTTAAATTTTAAAAGTACTTTTAATAAAAATTATATCTCAACTTCCATCTCTGCATATTGTTCTTTTACTTTCTTTATAGAACCAAGTAATAAAGTATATCCAACAACTACACAACCAAGCATCACAATCCATGCAGCGCCAAATCCAACTTTATCAACTATCATGCCGACTAAAGTTGATCCGAATGCATAGCCTAATGCAAATAATAAACTTATAGTCCCGAATATTTTACTAGATTCTTTTTTGCCAAATACATCTGTAGCCATAAATGCTGGTGCAGACATATATGAGTATACATTAAGTCCATATGCTATTGAGAATAAAAATGCTAGTGCAGGTACTTTTGCGCAGAATATTAGTGCAACTATTGCAACTCCTTGAAGTAACATAGATATAGTCATTGTTTTTAGTGTTCCGATTTTATCGAATAATGCGCCACCTGAAACATTTCCAATTAAACAAAATGCTGCAAATACTGAACCTAAAGTTCCTACTAATGTTGCGCTTAATCCTAATTCACCTGTAAAATATGTCGCATATTGTGTGCTTAATGCTGATATAGAAACTGCTATTATTGCATATCCAATAGAGAATAACCAGAAGTATTTATTTTGTTTAGTTGCTTTAGCACCAAGACCTTCAAACCCACTTGTTTGAACTTCTTCTGCTTCATTTTCTTCAACAACTTCCACTTCACCTGCTTTTGGTAGTCTTACAAATATCATTACTATTGGTAAACTGCAAACTAATGCTAAAACTCCGAAGAATATATAACTATAAGTCACTCCTCTTGATGCTAACATTTGAGAAGTTATTTGTTGTAAAAATACATTACCTATAGAACCTCCAGAAAATGCTATACCTAAAGCTTTACCTCTACCTTCTTTTGGGAACCAGCTATTTATTAAATATGGAACCCCAATCCCTGAGAATAATAAACAGCCTACTTTTTGCATAGCTGCTAATACGTAAAATTGAGCTAGATTATGAGAAAATCCAAATCCCATAAATCCAACTGCTGATAGCGTTGCCCCTAATAAAAATAGTAATTTTATATTTACTTTTTCAAATACATTCCCTAAAACTGGAGAAAATATCGCTGAAGCAATTGCCCCACAAGTAAATATAAGTGAAAATCCTGCTAGTGAAAATCCAAATTGTTTAATTACATAAGGTACAAATAATGGCTGAATATTTTGAGCTATACTATATGGAACAGCTTGTAAAAACATACATATAAATACTATAAAATATTTCTTTTTATTATCGATTTTGTTATTAGTGCTAAGTGTTTGATTGCCCATGACGAACCTCCTTTTGTATTTTTGACATCATTTATAATGCCACTATTTAAGGCTGTCCTCAATGTCACTTTGCACAATAAAGTTTATGCATTTGAACAATCGCATTTTTTTCAAATTTAGTGTAGACTAAAGATTTTATAACTATAACAAATACCTTATCATTAAAGATAAATATATCTTGCTTTTGTCGCCGATATCATCTAAATTTATATCTAAAATTTCTTCAATTTTGCTTATCTTATAATTCACTGTATTCCTATGCAAATACAAGCTTTTAGCAGTGTCATTTATCTTGCAGTTGTTTTCAAAATAACTCTCCAACAGCTCCACATAATCAGTATTGTTGACCTTATCATATACAACCAAATCACCTATTGTTTGGTCGTGGAATTCCTTTATAATTTCCTTATTTTCTATCTCCAATAGTAGTCGATAAATTGCCATTTCGCTATATCTGATATGCACCTTATTATTGCTAATCAATCTATTTATTTTTGCAACATTTTTAGCTTCTTCGTATCCTTTATATAGAAGTTTCAAGTTGTTCACACGCTTACCTATTCCAATAAAAAGTTTTAAATTTTTAAAATCCTTATTCATTGAAATATACAGCTCTTTCATTATCTTCTCAACTTCCAAATCTGTCTTATTATAAAAAACTATAGCAACAGATTTTCCTATATTCACTGCAAAATAGTTGTTTCGTATATAGCTCAGCTTCTTCTCTATATACGACTTAACCCTTTCCGCATAAGTAGGAATATTATTCGTATTATGTTCATCATCCTCCAGCTCGATTATCGCCACAACATAATCCCAACCACACTTAAATCCAACTCGCTCCAACTGTTGCACATATAATTCCTCATGAGTCGGCAAAAATATCGCATCCTTAATTGCATTCGAAATCTCTGTATAAGTCCTTTCTGATTCTAAAATTATAATCGTCAAAGCCCTCATAATGTCAGGAATCCTAATATTCCAAGGCATTACAAATAGAGGAAACTCATTTTCGTTACAATAATCAATCACTTCCTCGCTTATCTTCTCAATATACTTACCCGTATTTACCACAATCCCACTCGCATTGTGATCCTTTGCAATATTTATTATATTGAGCAAAGTTGTGTCGTCTTTTATACTTACTCCTGTTGTAAATAGAAGTTCCTCTGCTTGGATAAAACTCGCGATTTCTTCATTTTCAACAATGTGGGTCCATCTCACCTTGTTGTTTAGACCACTTTCACCTGCTAGTAGGTTTACGTCAAATTTTTTTATGTATTTGTATAGATATTCTATTGCAATTGACATTTTGTGCTCCTTTTTTGTTTTTTTATGATTATATCTTATTATTTAAATTTTATACAGGGATTCGATGTGGTTTATTTCTTATTTTAAAATTTTTATATATATTCTCTAATATTCGACATATTTTGTATTATTTGTATGATATACTCATCGGGTGTTTGAAAAATATATAGTTAAAATCATTTTAGAGATTATATATTTTTCACCACTATAAAACAATTTCAAATTTGGGGAGGATAAATTTTTGAAAAAATTAAAATCTTTATTAATCAGTTTAGCACTTGCATTAGTGTGTGTTTCAATGGTAATTTCAACTGATGTTGTTGAAGCAGCAAGTGTAAGACTAAACAAAACTAGTATAACAATGTATACTGGACAAACAAGTACACTAAAAGTAAGTGGTACAAGTAAAAAAGTTACTTGGTCTACTTCTAACAAAAAAGTAGCGACAGTTTCGTCTAGAGGAGTTGTTTCTGCAAAATCTTCTGGTAGCGCTACTATTACTGCAAGAGTAAATAATAAAAACTTAAAGTGTAGAGTAACAGTAAAAAAACAAGCAACTAATAATAAAAAAGCTGCACTTAAGGCATATTATAACTTCTTAAAATCTTATAAATTTACTACTGGTTATTCTACTCGTGGATTTAATCTAGCATATATAAATAATGATAGTATTCCTGAGCTTGTTGTTTTTGATGGTGATTACCATGTATCAGGTGGAAAAGTATATGCTTATGTAAATGGAAAAGTAAAATATCTTGGTGAATTTGGCGAATGGGGTGGATTTGAATATCAAGAAAAAAAAGGAGTTATTTGTAGTACTTGGTCTCGTTCAAATTCTTACACTACTTATTACAGATGGAATGGATCTAAACTTTCAACAATAATGTCTGCTAATTCAATTGGACAATTCAATTCTAATGGTGATTATGTATGCCAATATTATATAAATAATAAAAAGGTTACTCGTTCAAAATATGAGAGTTCAACTGCTCCGTATGAAAAAGGACTTAAATCTATAAGTCTATCAAATTCATATGCAGTTACAGATTCTGTTATGAGAAATAAATTATTATACTAATAGAGAGTAATTTTTATTTATTATAAAATAAGAAAAGACTACCACAAATTTTATATTGTGATAGTCTTTTTTCTGTATTTTTTAATTTAATATTCTACTTCTATTAATATCTTTTAACACTCTAAATATAATTAATTATCTATTTCTTTACAAATAACAACAGTCCTAGCATTTTTAAACTCATAACTACAAGTCGTCAAAGTCATTATTTTATCAGAGCTTGTTGGTTTATCCTTTACCTTGAACATTGATTCATCACATATTTTATTTAAAAATTTATTATATTCTTCATCATTTTTAAAATCTGGAACTCTATAATCATAATTCTTATCAACTAACAAAACTGCAAATGCTTTAAAATGTCGTTCTCCATTTTTATTAGTTAAAGTTATTGTTGGATTTGAATTAAAAAAATCCTCTTTTTTAAATTTCTCAAGTTCACTAAACATAGTGGTATTTTTCATATTGTGACCATATACAATAAGGTTTTTACTATCATTGTAATTATTTCTATAATCTAAAAATGTCGTTCCCGCATATAAATAATTTCCATAAATATCGCGGTGTAAATAATAAGAATTGTCATCTCCTTGCACAACTGGATAGTCTATATTTGTATTTTTTATATTAATCCAGCATACAAAATCTTTATTTATATGTGAAAAATCTATGCTGTTTTCTTTATTTTTATTTGTTTTATTGCTACTATTCTTATTTGTATAATTTTTTTCTTTTCTTAAATCATTATATATATTGTCTGCTTTTTTGTATTCATACAACTTACTATAAATTTTATAACCACATATACAAATAATTATAATTAAACATATTGTAATAATATTTCTAATAAAAGATTTAACCTTCATAGACATCTACCTTTCTTATTTTAAGTTCTTAACTTTTTTAGACTATTTTTGAAATTTATAGTTACTTTATATTATCATTTTTAATTTTTAAGAATTTACAAGACCAAACTTTAGCTTTACTCTTTTTAACTTAGCTCTCCAAGGATCATATAAGAACCTTAGAAATATTACTGTGGCAATAGAATGTGTTAAATCTGGGAAGAAACTAGCTATATAAAGTCCAAAGAATGAAGCCCATGAAAATTCATACATAGTTCCTGTAGCCGTCCATATATTCATTATCCAACCATATATAAATCCTGTTAGTGAACCAAATATATATAATTTAGTTTTGTTATTTATAATATTCTTCTTTATCAAGAATCCTGATAAAAAGCCTATCATTCCCCAACTAAACATTTGCCATGGTGTCCAAGGCCCTTGTCCAAAGAATAAATTTGATGCAAGAGCTGCCATTGTTCCTGTTAAAAATCCTGCTTCTGCTCCAAATACACTTGCAGTAATTATTATTATAGCCGATGTCGGCTTAAAAAATGGTACTGGAGCAAATGCAACTCTACCTACAGCAGCAAGAGCTGCCATAACAGCCAAAGGAATCCACTCTCTAGCTTGAGGCTTTTTCATTTCATATATCATTAAGAAAGGGAGTATTGCTAATATTACAAAAAGCATACTCATAAGTGCATATGCCCTTCCTCCCAGTAATGTATATATACCTAAACATATAGGAAATACTAATGCTATTGTCGAGATTAAAACTATCTTTCTAAATTTTACGAACTTATTTTGGTTTTTAGTTCTATATTCTTTTTGCATAAACTAACCACATCCTCATATATAAGTGTATCTTCAAAAATATTTCTAGCTATTCTATTAGACACAGTTGTATAAAAATTATTTCCTAGGAAGAATTCTCTTGGTGTTCCCTCTGATACTATACTTCCATCAAAAAACATTGCACACCTATCTGAATATCTCGCTGAAAACTCTATATCATGAGAAACTACAACTATAGTTACTCCCATATCTCTTAATTTCATTAGCATTTTTCCTATTTCTTCTTTACAGTAAGCATCTAAACCTTTTGTCGGCTCATCTAATAAAATAATTTTAGGATTAAGCAGCATTACTTTAGCCATACCTGCCCTTTGTAATTCTCCTCCACTTAAATCATAAGGATGATGTTCTAATAAATGCTCTATATCTAATAATTTACTTACTCTTTTAACCTCTTTATCGATATATTCTCTATCTTTATTTTTTAATATAAGTACTTCTTCTAAGTCTTCTCTTACAGTTTCAAATACAAATAAAGATTGTGGATTTTGAGGAAGTAAAGCTAAATTATTCTCATATAAGCTTTTATTATTATATTTTTTCATCTCAATATTATTTATAAATATCTTACCTCTTTGAGGTTTTCTTTGTCTTGCCACCAATGATAATGTTGTACTTTTACCTGTTCCATTTCCACCTAATATAGAATAGATTTCTCCTTTATATACTTTAAAAGATAAATCTCTTATAGTAGGCTCTGATATTTTATTATATTGGAAATAAACATCTTTTAATTCTATAGCTATTTCTCTATCTTTTTTAGATATGTTTATTTCTGTTTCAGTATCATCCAATTTTGTTATAGTTACTTCATCCATACTATCATTTAACCATTGTCTACAATCTTTCACAGTTAATGGAGATTTATTTGCACCTTCTAGATATCCATTTAATTGATTATAGATTTTACTTGGAGTCGGAAGGGATTTAAACATCTTGTGATTTTTATCTCCAGATAATATATCTGCTACTTTATAGTTAGTATCATTACAAATAACTTTTCCATCTTCCATTACAATAACTTTATCGCATACAGAATATATATCCTCTAAGTTATGTTCTGTCATTATTATAGTTGTAGATAACTCTTTATTTATCCTAACTAATGTATCTATAAAATCTTTAGCTGCTATAGGATCTAGTTGTGACGTAGGCTCATCTAATATAAGTATTTTAGGTTGCATAGCCATTATAGATGCTAAGTTTAAAAGCTGTTTTTGACCTCCCGATAAGTCATTTACATTTTTTCTGAACCATCCTTGAATTCCAAAGAAACTAGCCATTTCTGCAACTCTTAGTCTTATACTTTGAGTATCTAGCCCCATATTTTCAAGCCCAAAAGCCAACTCATGCCATACTTTATCTGTTACAATTTGAGAATCTGGATTTTGTAGAACATACCCTATCTCACTTGCTAGTTGTTTACTTGAATAATCATTTATTTTTTGTGAGTAATAATATATATCTCCACTAACTTGACCATGTGGGCTAAGTTCTGGTTTTAAATGTCTTAATAATGTACTTTTTCCACAGCCAGATTCTCCACAAATTAATACAAAATCGCCTTCATCTATACTAAAATTAATATTATTTAATGCTTTTTTTAATTGATTTGGATATGAAAATTTTAATCCATCCACTCTGAGTATTTCCATTTATATTCCTCCACTATTTCTAAAAAAGATGGTAACAATGTTATCAAGAAAAACGATAGATATATTGACATATATAATCCATCAAATCTTATATTTTCTATACTAGGATAAAACATTAAATTTCCATAACCATTTATGTATCCCATAAATAAAAATAAACCTATAGTGCCTATGATTCCAAGCATAATCATATCTCTTTTTATAAATCTATATATAGAAAAGTTTGTTCTTCCTTTTATTCCATAACCTCTTGCCTTCATTGAATCTGCTGTTTGGACAGCATCCTCTAGTGCCCAAGTTACTAATATAGATAGTATTCTCATACTACTTTTTATTTTCATTTTTATGTTGCCTTCACTATAATCAAGTCCTACAGTCTTTTGGCTCTTTGCAATTATTTTTGTTTGCTCTGTTAACTTTGGTATAAGTCTTAATACCATGCTTATCATCAATGCTATAGATGGAAATGTCTTTCCAAATATATATAAAAATTTATCCGAAGTTATTATTTCATTGTAACAACTAAACCATACAACTACAGATGCCATCATAATGCCTGCACAAAGACCATAACTTATTGATTCTAAAGTAACTGGATTTTGTCTGAAATAAAATAATACTGTAAACCCTCTATTTACAAACATTGCATTTGCAATTATTGCACCTAAAATTATTATTAATGCAAAAGATAAAGTCTGTTTAAACTTTTCTTTGTTAAGTATAGTTGAATATATTATTGCACTTATAAGTGATATTAATAAAAGTACTGGATGCATATAAAGCATAGACATTCCTATTACTACTACAAAAAATAAAAAGCTAACTATCGGATGATAACTCGCTAATGCCCTTTCCATACTAATTTGCTCTAGCTCCTAAATCTGCGCCTAAATTACATGTATAGTTGAATTTTATAACATCAGAAGATTTAACTTTATATGCACCTACTCCATAGTTAGGATATACACCATTTACACTATACATCCATCCACTATTAGATCCACCATCAAATTCATATAAATTATTAATTCCTTCTATATATGTATTTGATCCTGACCCTCTATACTCCATATGTATACCTTTTTTACGAGTTACTTTGACTAATATATCAAATACTGTATCACCCTCGTTAAACTCAACCTTCATATTCTGTAATATAATTCCATTTGATGGTAAGTGTGAAAATCCTGGTTTTTTATTTAATCCATTATTTATAGCTGTTTTGCAACTTATAGCTATTGTAACTGTTTTATTTTTTGGTTTTGGCGATGTTATAGTTTGATTATTCTCTGGTTTTGGTTTTGTACTACTATTGCCTGGTTTTGGTTTTTCATTATTACTTGGTTTTGGCTTTTCATTATTACTTGGCTTTGGCTTTTCACTACTATTGCCTGGTTTTGGCTTTTCGTTATTACTTGGCTTTGGTTTCTCACTACTATTGTCTGTTTTTTCTACTTCATCATTATTTGGCTTTTTGGTTTCAGTACCATCTGTTTTTGTTGATTTACTAGTATTTTCATTTGAATTACCTGATGAATCAGTAGTATCTTCATTTTTTTTATTTTCTTTGTTCTCTTTTTTTGTTTCAGTCTTATCTACTTTTGCTTCTTCTGTATTTAATTCATCACCTGTTTCAATTGATTGATCACTAACTACTGTATCATTATTGTCTGTTTCAAGTGTGTTAGCTTTTTTAAAAATACTATTAAATCCTAATCCTAGTGATACTACTACAACAGCAGATACTGCTACTATACTTATTTTTTTCTTATTCATATCTTTACCTCTTTAAACAACATAAAACTATGTCACTATTTTTTGTTTCGTTTTTCAACATCACTCATATCATATAACTTGATTATTATAAATTTTTCCAGCTAAATTTCTCCCTATATATCTAATATCTTTGTCTAATATTGAAAGAGCAAGTGAAACACGTTCTATATCCGTAACTGATTTGTTTCCGTTTTAAGTTTTTACCTTTTCTAAAAAAAAGTAACTGTATCCTTACATTTAAAATATATATATTTCAGATTAAAGATACTGTTACTTTTTTAAATTTATATAAATTACTTATTAATATACTAACTACTATTTTTTAGTTATGTATTTTCTACTAAAAGATACAAGTAAACCTAAAGTTGATAAT
>ERZ773175.1790-NODE-1790-length-11254-cov-5.248236_pt1 | contig 11254 bp, 10 predicted proteins | sample MGYA00581004_ERZ773175 | MGnify/ENA primary metagenome ERZ773175 (study PRJEB29015, sample SAMEA2737834) | human gut metagenome | biome: human gut; feature: human-associated habitat; material: faeces | place: China | collected 2012 ...
TGATAACAAAATATAATAGTTATTAAATCCCTTGGAATAGATAAAATCTCAATTCCAGTTTGCCAGATTCATATCTAACAGGTAGAACAGATTTTTTTATAGATAAGATGATGCTGGGACAAATAAAGTTTTTTATCGTTCTATCATTGATAGTACCTTGAAAAATTGCACAAAGATCGGACTTTTTTTGTGACTTTGGGAGAAAATCAGAAAATCTTAGTATGCCTGTTAATTTAAAAAATTCTGAATAATAACTTTCTCTGCTTCTTCCTCTGTAAGTCCAAGTGTACGAAGTTTCAGAAGCTGTTCATCTATAATGGCTTACCGCCAATGTTTGTTAGTGATTTCCCGCACAGCCATGCTTATCCTCGCCACAATGATGCTCTCCGCATGAATGACCATCCTCATGATCGTGGTGTGTACAGTGAACATCCGGATTGTATGTCAGATTGCCTTCAAGATATGCTTTTACAGCTTCGTCTGCATCACCTGATACTCCACCGAACAGTTTTATTCCCGCAGCAGCAAGTGCAGCCTGTGCTCCTCCACCGATGCCACCACAGATCAGAACATCTATATCTGTTGAATTAAGAAATCCTGCAAGTGCACCATGTCCCTGTCCGTTTGTGTCCACAACCTGTGTGTTAACAATTTTGTTGTCCTCAAGATCGTACACTTTAAACTGCTCTGTGTGTCCGAAATGCTGAAAAATCTGTCCGTTTTCGTATGTCACTGCTATTCTCATTTTATCCTGTCTCCTTTATGATTTCTGTTTTACTGCTTGTTATTATAGTTACATATCACAATCCTATCTGTGATAGTCACATTTCTGGCACTGTTTCATCTCATTTTCCACATCTTCCTTATAGAAAATATCTGACCACCGGCAGATACTCTGCAATATCGGAACAACCGAATTTCCTTTTCCTGTAAGTGAATACTCAACTCTCGGCGGTATCTCATCATATGATTTCCGGTCAACAATACCATCGGCTATGAGATCTTTTAACGTTGCTGCTAAAACTGCGTCTGTGATGTTATACATTTCTTTCCGTATCTCGCTGTAACGCAGTTTTTTGCTGGCGGAAAGCACGCATATAATACGCGATTTCCATTTGCCACCAAAGACCGTATTCAAGCGGACAACGGATATCAGCCTCTAATTTTTTTCTGTATTCTGCCATAAAAAACACCATTTTTCACACTAATCACCTTCAGGTTTTTGGTAACTGCTCAAAATCTCTGAGCCAATTACATATATTATAACCTGAAAGTAATCTTTTTTGAAGTAACTATGAAATTTATTAGCAGGTTTTAAATTTCTTTTTTATTATCTGCTCCCGTTGTTGTTAAATGAAAACCAACCCATTGCGCATTTCCCCTGCCTGTGATACCATAATGAGCAAATTTGCCATCATTTTTTTAACCAGCACAAAAGACTTTTGCAGGAAGGAATCCCCTATGAAAAAACACAAAAGCATTACCATCCTTCTGATGTGTATGTTACTCCTCGTGTCTGTCTGCGCAGGCATTTTATTTGGAAGCGTGAATATTGCATTCAAAGATATCTTAAATTGTCTGACCGGGACAGACCGCAGTTCTACTTCTTATATTTTAATCACTACCGTGCGCATTCCGCGCGTGCTCGGCGGACTTTTTGCCGGGATCGGGCTGTCCTGTTCGGGTGTGATCTTACAGGGCGTAATGAACAATTCGCTGGCAAGCCCAAGCACGATCGGTGTCAATTCCGGCTCCGGTTTTGCGGTCATGCTCGCCATGATCTTTTTCCCGGCAAACTCATTTACACTTCCGGTCTTTGCGTTTTGCGGCGCCCTGATCACCACACTGCTGATCTTTTTTCTGGCTGCGCTCTCAGACAGTTCAAGGACTACGATCATTCTTGCCGGAATTACAGTCTCAAGTTTTTTAAGTGCAGGCATCAATACGATCAAACTTTTAAATACGGATATCACGGTGAATCTGACGTCTTTTCTGATCGGTTCCCTCTCCGGGCTTACCCTAAGCAGGCTGATCCTGCCGTGCCTCTGTATTGCTATTGCATTCTTTGTTTCCTTGTTTCTCGCACAGCCGTTAAATATGCTCGGACTTGGGGATGACATCGCGCGCTCCCTCGGACTGCGCGTTTCACTCACCCGCTTTTTGCTTCTGTCCCTCGCAAGCATCCTTGCCGGATGTGTCGTCAGTTTCGCCGGTCTGCTCGGCTTTATCGGACTGATCATCCCGCATATCTGCAGGCGGCTTTTTGGCAATGATGCACGTTTTCTTTTGCCGTGCTCCGCACTTTTGGGCGGCAGTTTTGTACTGTTATGTGACCTGCTCGGACGAATACTCTTCTCTCCGTTTGAGCTGCCCGCCGGGATTATCATGTCGTTCGTCGGCGGACCGTTTTTCCTGTATCTGTTACTGAAAAAGAAAGGAGGGCGCAGAGTCCATGCTTGAATTTCGCAATGTTTCCGTTTCCTGTCAGCACACGCCGATCTTAAACGACATCTCATTAACTTTCCGTGACGGGGAGATCACCACGATCCTTGGCCCGAACGGCTGCGGCAAGACTACCCTGGTCCAGTGCTTAAACGGTGCTTCCACGGTGACCGCCGGACAGATATTCTTAAACGGACAGGATTTTCTTAAAATTTCCCCGAAAGAACGTGCCCGGGAAATTTCCCTGCTCCCACAGGTCCGCACGATCATTCCTGCTATTCCGGTTAAAATGCTTGTGGAACACGGGCGCTTTCCTTACCTTGGATTTTCCCGCCGGAAATCAAAGGAGGACACTGAAATTGTAAACCGTGCCATGGAATTTACCCACATCAGCCAGTATGCCGACCAGTATGTCGACACGCTCTCCGGCGGTATCAGACAGCGCGTGTTTTTTGCCATGGTGTTAGCGCAGGATTGTGATTACATCGTGTTGGACGAGCCGACCACCTATCTCGACCTGACCGGGCAGCGCGAATTTTACGCCATGATAAAGGAATTAAAAAAACAGGGAAAAACGATTATTCTGATCTTACATGATCTGAGTCAGGCGGTGCGCATCTCAGATACGCTGGTTGTCATGAACCGCGCCGGTTCCAGATCTCTTGATGAAGCAGCGCATGCCGGTACAGACTCTGATGTTAAAGCAACTGATTTTCCCGGCAGCATCGCCATGGTTGGCACGCCCCAGGAGTGTCTGCAGTCACATGTGATCGAGGATGTGTTTCAGACAAGCTGGAAAAGGTTTACGGATGAAGATGGGGAGTATTACTTTTTTGAGTAATACTCTTTTTTGTATGAATTTTTCTTGACATATGGATTAAAATGATGTATTTTTATTTCTCATTTGATTGTGTGCAATTTAATTGTTCTAAATTTTTTATTTTGAAAGGAAACTTTTACTATGAATTTTTATGATTATGAAGCAGAGGATGCAATGTTGTAAAAATGGATGACTACAAAGGCAAGGTCGTTCTTGTTGTAAACACGGCTACCCGCTGTGGATTTACCCCGCAGTACGATGATCTGCAGGATCTGTATGAAAAATATCAGGATGCAGGATTTGAGATTCTTGATTTCCCATGTAATCAGTTTGGAAACCAGGCACCGGGAACAACCGAGGAGATCGCATCTTTCTGCGACGCAAAATTTGGAATTATCTTTAAACTTTTTTCCAAAATTGAGGTAAATGGAGAAAATACGCATCCGCTGTACAAATATCTGAAAGAACAGAAAGGTTTCGGAGGATTTGATCCAAACCACCCTCTCACCCCGCTGCTCGAAAGCGGATTATACCGCACCCAGCCGGATTTCCGTAACACCCCTGATATCAAGTGGAACTTTACGAAGTTTCTGATCGACCGGGATGGAAATGTGGTAGAACGGTTTGAGCCTACCACCTTTTAGCATTTCTATCCATGTATCATCTGAAATCAATTCTGCTTTATAGGATGTTTTGAGCACTTCACGCGGCGAACCCGCAATAAAACCCGTCATTGCATAATATTCTACCAGTATATCCTTCATAACTTTCCATGCCAGATCAAATGTGATGCTAAATTTTGCACTGGTTCCACTCAATACAAAAGAATCCGAAAGATCCCTCTGTTTTGCTTCTGCAAGTGCATCAAAATCCTTCACACCGGACACGGCAACATCAATGTCACTTCTCTCCCGTGCTGTTTCTTTCGCTCTAGAGACAAATAAGATCACCTCCACCGCCGAAAAATGTCTGCAAAGTTCTGCAACCGCCTGTATCACTTCTTCTGCCCTCACAAATACTACCTGCCTTTTTCACATATTGAAATCATTTTAGCAGACGTTGCCGGCAATAGCAGCGATTGCCTTTGACGTGTATTTATGTTTTAATATGAACACTTAAAGATTTTTCGCCAGCAGAACGGAGCGTACAGGTCTTTATTGACAGTTATTTTCTGAATGAAACAGGTCTGATCAGTGTGCATCCAAATGAAAATACGGCTACCGTATTGTTAAAAACAAAAGATTTGTTACAGATCATAAAAGAACACGGAAACGCCGTTGATGTTATTTCCATCTAATCAGATAATATACAAAGAGGAAGCACACTCTGCTTTAAACGTGATCCATTCACTGCAGCATGCTTCCTCTTTTTTTTAATTACAACTCCATCTCTGCCGTCTCCCCGATCACAATGACCGCCGGGGACTGCATTCCGGATTCTTTTACTTTTTCTGCAATATCAAAAAGTGTTCCACGCACACTTACCGTTTTTCCATCAAAATTTCCCTGCACCACTGCTGCCGGTGTTTCCGGAGATTTTCCATACTCCATCAGCCGTCCGGCCAGTTTTGAAAGCTGGTTCATTCCCATCAGAAATACAAGCGTGCCCTCCACTGCCACAAGTTCTTTTAGTCCTTCCGGCAGACTGTCCGCAGTGCCTTTCGTATGTGCCGTCACCACATGAAAACTGCGGCTTTTTCCACGGTGTGTTACCGGGATTCCTGCTGCCGCCGGAACCGCAATGGCAGATGTGATTCCCGGCACTTCTGTCACCGGGATTCCTTTCGCCTTTAACGCTTCCATTTCCTCACTGCCTCTGCCGAAAACAAACGGATCTCCGCCTTTTAAGCGCACCACGCGTTTGCCTTTCTTCGCATGTTCGATCAGAATCGCATTGATTTCTTCCTGTTCCCTGCTATGTACACCGATCCGTTTCCCGACATAAATTTTTTCACAGCTCTCCGAAGCGTGATCTAACAGACGCGCATCGATCAGATCGTCATAGACAAGCACCTCGGCTCTCCGTATTGCATTTAAACCGCGCAGTGTGATCAGGTCATATGCACCGCAGCCCGCACCGACGAGCGTTACCATGCATGTACTGACGATTTTCCCTAATCCAGTCTGTTCCGCACTCTGGCAATAATCTCTGATCCGCTGCCTCGTCTCTTCCTCATCCGGCACGCGGTTTTCATCCATGCAAAGCTGTGCTGTCTCTTTCAAAAATCTGGCTCTGATCCTGTCATCTGCAATCATTTTTTTTGCAGGTTCCCGGATTGATTCTAAATAATCAAGGATCTCTTCCATCTGATTTGGAAGTTCCCTCGCCATGCGGCTTCTTAATTCTGCCGCGATCTGCGGACTGGCTCCTGCGGTGGAGATTCCCGCGGTCAGTTTTCCTTCTTTCACAAGAGACGGAAATAGAAAACCGCAGTAATCTTTGTCATCCACCACATTGACTAAAATTCCTTTTTCCTGACACAGTGCGCTGATCCTGTGGTTTAATCCCCTATCATCGGTTGCCGCAATGACAAATGCGCAGCCCTCGATATCCTCCGGCACAAAGGGACGCTCCTCACACATAAATGCCGGATCCTGTTTTAATTTGTCCATAATATCCGGTGCTATTATGGTAATCTTTGCACCGAACGGCTTCACCTTTTCTGCCTTGTGTGCTGCAATCCTGCCGCCACCCACGATCAGGCCTTTTTTATTTTCTATATCAATAAAAAACGGAAAATATGCCATTTTCAAACCAAACCTTTCTCACTCCGCCTCCGGGTACAGAATATCTGCCAGCTGCTTATAAGCCTCTCCCCATTTTGCATTCGGTTTTAAGTTGAATAAGCGCTTATCAAGGATATAATAATGATCATTTTTCACAGCGGTCAGGGATGCCCATGCCGGGTTTGATGTCAGAAGATCTTCCACATTTTTCATGGCGGCATCGCTGTCATTTCCCTGAATCGTCACAAAAATATACTGTGGATCAGCCGCAATAATCGCCTCCATGCTGATGTCATCTAACAGGCTCTCGTCGCTGTCTGCGATATTCACACATCCAAGGTCTGCCAACATTTCCCCACAGACATTTCCGTCACTGCCCTTGGCCTTTACATTGCTTGATGCTGCGCGAAGGAATAAAACGGTCGGATTACTGCCGTCCGCTCTCTGCTTCATTTCTTCCACTTCTTTCTGCACATCCAGACCATTTTTCTGGTACAGGTCATCCCTGCCGGTGATCTGTGTACAGATGGAAAGCATATTTAAATAATCTTCAAAATTTGCAACGTCAAAATAGGCAACGGTAATTCCTGCCTGTGTCAGTGTTTCCTCCATTGCAACGTCTGCATCCGTATTTGCACTCGCGATCACAAAATCAGGCTCCGCTGCAATGAGCTGCTCGACATCCGGCTCCAAAATGCTGCCAAGATTTACCACACTCTCATCAAGGTCTAAACCCAGGCTCTCCCAGGAATCATTTGCTGCTGCAACAACATTTCCGCCTGCTAACATCCATACATCCGTAAAACTTCCGATCAGCGTTGCCACACGATCAGCAGATTTCACTGTCACCTCACGTCCGAGATCATCGGTAAAAGTATAACCCTGTGTCTGTGTTTCGGTATTTGTTTCCAATGTCTCAGTCCCGGCTTCTGATGATCCAGCGTCTACTTCCAGTGTCTCAGACAGTTCCATATCTGCTTTACTGTCTGTTTTCTGCTCAGCCACAGCCGGCACATTCCCTGCTGTTTCATCTGCGGAAGTCTCCTTTGCTCCCCCGCAGCCGGCAGAAAGAAGCAGCGCTGCAAGCACGCCTGTCAGTGCCAGTTTCTGATAAATTTTTTTCATGTTTTTCATCCTCCGTAAGTTGTTTCTACATTTTTGACATTATATTTTTTGTTGCTTTTTTTGTCAACTATACAGGTCTCGCAGAGGGATTAAAATTTCAAGGCATAAATTTGACTTTTTCATCATTAATTGCTATAGTGGGAAACGTTCCATACAAATGCTAGGGGTGCTGTTTATACCATATGGTATTGACAACGTGCTGAGAGATGATTTCATCGACCCTTATTACTTGACCCGGATAATACCGGCGTAAGGAAGCGTTTTCTTTTACTTTATTCTGGTAAGAAACAATCCCCCGTGTTTGTAGACAATAAAATGTACGCTCCGCGAACATTCTATTATCATGAATTAGGATTCTGGTGTCAAAAGGTGGCTCACAACTTAGCGATTGTCAAATTGCACAAAGTTGGGACTCGTTTTGTGACTTTGGGAGAAAATTAGAAAATCTTAGTATGCCTGTTAATGCATAGTGTTTTGCTGCCATGGATGTCAGCAAAAGTCTTAACGTCCCATGGACGGGACGTTTAAGACGTACACATCACTCCTGGAAAATCTAAATCAGGCATACTTAGTTTTTCTTATTTTCGGACAGCGGAACAAAATAGATCCGACTTTGTGCAACTTGACAGTCAAAAATTGAAAACCACCTTTTGATACCAGAATCAAATCAGGAAAACAAGGAGGAAAATCCTCTGCTCCTGCAATGGCAGTCGCATTTTCCTTCGGAAAACAAGGAGGATTTATGAATAACTTTTTTGCTACACCGGAAGGAGCCTGGGGAGACGGCTCCGTACATCTTACAGTCACGGGAATCGTGATCGTCGTCGTTATCATCGCATTACTGCTCATCGTTGCAGCGTTTGTGCGTCAGAAGAATGCAAGCCGCAAGGCAGCACTGACCACCAAACAACTCGTCTACTCTGCAGTTGCTATCGCACTTGCCGTGGTATGTTCCATGATCAAATTGTTTGAGATGCCGATGGGTGGTTCCGTCACATTACTTTCCATGCTTTTTATTGTTTTAATCGCATACTGGTATGGCCCTTATGTCGGCATCATGACAGCCGTTGCATATGGTCTGGTACAGTTTGTAACGGAACCGATCTTCTACACGATCCCACAGATGCTGCTTGACTATCCGCTCGCATTCGGTGCGCTTGGTCTTGCCGGATTTTTCAATAAGAAAAAATGGGGACTTCAGATTGGATATGTAGTCGGCGTTTTCGGACGTTTCATCTTTTCCACGATCTCTGGCATTGTATTTTTCGCATCCTATGCACCGGAAGGCATGAACCCGATCCTTTATTCTTTAGGATATCAGGCCTCCTATCTGGTACCGGAAGCAGTCATTACACTGATCATTATCAGCATACCGCCGGTTGCCAAAGCACTGGCACGCGTAAAACAGAATGCAGTAGAAGCATAAAATCAAAAAAACAGCCATACCGTTTTTATTTCAAAGCGGTACGACTGTTTTTTTAGTTTTTTTAGTTTTTTTAGTTCTTTTATGTATTAATCCAACAGCATCTGCACGCATCCATACATTCCTGCATCATTTCCAAGTCCTGCAGGCACAAACTTTGTGTTGCGGCAGGCATGGAAGGATGTCTCCACAAAATGCTTCTGGATGCTCTCGATCAGGATACTTCCTGCTTTGGAAACGCCGCCACCGATGACAACAACTTCCGGGTCAACCACACATGCAATATTAGATAAGGTAGCTCCTAAGATTCCGCAGACTTCATCCACTAAACCAAGTGCCACTGCATCTCCGCTCTTTGCCTCATCAAACACATCTTTTGCAGTCAGTTCCGGGAAGTTTCTAAGGCTTGTCTCATCGTTGGTCTTAGCAAGTTTTCTCTTTGCCACACGAACGATACCGGTTGCGGAAGTGTACTGCTCTAAGCATCCGTACTGTCCACAGTTACATGCCTCGATCTCATCATGATTTACGGTAATATGTCCGATCTCACCGCCTGCTCCGTTAAATCCTGCAACGACCTTTCCATCTACGATGATACCGCCGCCGACACCGGTTCCAAGTGTTACCATGATAACGTCTTTACAGCCTTTTGCTGCCCCCTGCCACATCTCTCCGAGAGCTGCAACGTTGGCATCATTTCCTGCTTTGACCTTAAGACCTGTCAGATTTCCGAGTTCTTCCTCTACATTCACGATTCCCCAGCCTAAGTTTACACAGCGGTTTACAACACCGTTGCTCTTAACCGGACCTGGAACACCGATTCCAACACCCTGTACATCATCTTTGCTGATGCCTTCCTGTGCCAGTTTATTATCAACTGCCTGTGCGATATCAGACAGGATTGCTGCTCCGTTATTTTCCGTGTTGGTCTTGATCTCCCATTTATCGATCAACTTGCCGTTTGTTTCAAAAAAACCGATCTTACAGGTAGTTCCCCCGACATCAATTCCAAATGCATACTTTTTCATTTTCGATCCTCCAGTGTTCTTCGCAGCAACATACCTGCCACGCGTTTTTTTTGCTCATATTAAGGTAATGATAACGTTTCCAAATTTGTATGTCAAGCCTTCATCAGTGCTTTCTGCATTCCAAATCTGCTCTGTTGTTTCTGTGTTCTGCTGCTCACTGCTGTCGTTCGCCTTGTTGTTATTGCTGCGGTTAGTCTTACTGCTGTTGGTCTTGTTGCTGTTGGTCCTGCTGCTGATCTTGTTGCTGTTGTTGTTCCTGCTGTTGTTGCTGTTGCTGTTGGTCCTGCTGTTGTTGCTGTTGCTGCTCCTGCTGCTGTTGCTGCTGTTCCTGTGGTTGCTGCTGATCCTGTGGCTGCTGGTTCTGTGGTTGCTGCTGATCCTGTGGCTGCTGGTTCTGTGGTTGCTGCTGTTCCTGTGGCTGCTGATTCTGATCCTGCTGCCCGGCATTTTCATCCGCATTCTGATCCGGATTCTCCTCCGTATCTTCCTGATGGAATGTATGAACCTCATCCGATACCTGCGCATACGGTAAAAATTCCATCGGAGAACGTCCTTCATGTGCCTTTAACATAAACTTCTGCCAGATCGTGCCCGGATAGGTAGATCCCATCAGTTTATCCATTTTTTTCGGCATATCATAACCAACCCAGACACTCGTCGTGTAATATCTCGTATATCCCACAAACCATCCGTCCTTCTGGTCGTTGGATGTACCTGTCTTTCCGGCTGCAGGCATACTGCCAAGACCAAGTCCGTGTGCTGTTCCGCTCGTGATAACACCTTTTAAAACATCTGTCATCATACGCGCCGCATTCTGCTTATACACAGCCTCTTCCGTCTGTGCAGATGCATAGATTTCATTGCCATCCGCATCTAATATCTTAACAATACAGGTCGGTGCCCGGTAATTTCCATCGTTTTCGATCGCTGCATACCCGGACGCCATCTCAAGCGCAGACACACCGTTTGTAAAACCTCCAAGTGCCGTTGCCGGTCTGTAGTCATTGGCATCCAGTTTTGCAAAATTCATTTTTTCAAGATAAGAAAGACCGACTTCCGGAGTCAGCTCCTCATATAATTTCCATGCGATCGTATTGACAGACTTCTCCACAGCCGTCCGGACTGTGATCTGACCGGAATAGGAACCATTTGCATTCCTTGGTCCATCCTCAATCGGCTCGTCTGTCACCACAGAGTCCGGCGTATAATTGCGCTCAAAAGACGGTGTATATACGATCAGCGGCTTAATGGCACTGCCCGGCTGACGGTAACTCTGAAATGCACGGTTTAACGTATAACCGGAGAAATTCTGGCTTCTTCCACCCACGATCGCCCTGACATAGCCATTGTCATTGTCAATACAGACTGCTGCCGACTGCAAGGCATACACGCCCTCATCATTGACCTCCGTGTAACCGGCGAGTGCCTCGTTTACCGTATCCTGCAGTTCCTGCTGTAAGTTCAGGTCAAATGACGTATAGATCCGGTAGCCCGCAGTATACAGCTTTTTCTGACACTCACTGTACAGCGTCTCATAAGCTTCGTCATATTTGTTTTTTTCATCTTCCGAGGAAAACTGATATTTAAACTGGAAATCCTCCGTTTCCATCAATGCCCTGGCTGCACAATAATAGGTATAGGTCTCCACATAATCATTTTTTGCCAGTGCTTCCGGCCGGTCTAACGCCAT
>ERZ773175.1803-NODE-1803-length-11205-cov-48.861256_pt1 | contig 11205 bp, 6 predicted proteins | sample MGYA00581004_ERZ773175 | MGnify/ENA primary metagenome ERZ773175 (study PRJEB29015, sample SAMEA2737834) | human gut metagenome | biome: human gut; feature: human-associated habitat; material: faeces | place: China | collected 2012 ...
ATTCCGTCAGTGCATACGTTCCCCACGTATTGAGCCAAACGCTGCAAACCCATACAAGGACAAATTTTACGGCAACGTGTGTTTTCTTTCCTTTCGATTTAAAAGTCCATTTATAGTTGATAACGCAATTAACGATTCCTCCATAGATAGCCCCCGCCAAGGTAGCATATACATAGTAGACATCAAACAGCCTGACTAGAAGAATCGTAACGAGAAAGTCTGCAATAGTTGCCATTTGAGCAGAAAGCTGCGCCCTCAAGAACATGAAGATGCCGCCTTTCTGGGAAATCATCCGTGCAACTTTTTTCAGCCAATCACCCATCTCGCTCCCACTAACAAAATAAAACTATACACTCCCGCCAAGACATCGTCCATCATGACTCCTACTCCACCTTTCAGGCTTTCCATGCGACGTATGCCCAACGGCTTGGCTATATCAAAAATGCGAAACAAGGCAAAAGCCGCAATCACGTACCAAAACCATTTGTCATCATTGGGAACGGCCAACAACGGTATCCACACTCCCACCATCTCATCCACTACCACACGCGAAGGATCTTCTCCCCAATAAGTCTCCAGCTTATCGGCAGCCCAAATGCCGGCGAATGTAAATACAATCACCAAAGCGGCAGTCAGCCATAATACCCAAAAGAAAGGAAGGAGAAAATAAAGTGCAATCCAAATGATAGAAGCCAGTAACGCCCCAGCCGTGCCGGGAGCAAAAGGAGAAAAACCGGAGCCAAAGCCCGTGCCTATAAAAACAGGTAGAAAGGGAGGACGCTTCATTTATTACTAATTACTAATTACAAACTACGAGTCGGTTGTGTCACGAGTCCCCCAAACGAATGGGGAATTTGTACAATAAAAAAGTAAAAGTTGAGGTTGAGCATCCACCAGTCTTTATAGGATGGTAAATCTCAATCTCAACTTATTATTTGGGGTTACTGATTAAGCTAAGTAATCAGGTTCTTTTTCACCAATCATGTTACGCAATGTCTGTTTTACCATTCTCCATTGTGTAAACAAGTCGTGTTCGGGCTGATGTTCGAAATCGTGCATCGGGCTCTTGCAGAAGAATGACAACCAAGTCTGGATGCCACACATGCCTGCACGCATTGCCAAGTCGCTGAACAACACAAGGTCAAGAGCGATAGGAGCTGCAAGGATAGAGTCGCGGCAAAGGAAGTTCACCTTGATTTCCATCGGGTAGCCCATCCATCCGAAGATATCGATGTTATCCCATGCTTCTTTGTTGTCTTTGCGGGGAGGATAATAGTTGATACGTACTTTATGATAAACATCTCCGTAGAGATCCGGATATTTTTCTGGTTCGAAGATAGTGTCGATTACAGACAGCTTGCTGACTTCTTTTGTCTTGAAGTTGTCCGGATCATCGAGCACTTCACCGTCGCGGTTACCGAGGATATTGGTAGAGAACCAACCGTTCACACCCAGCATACGGGTTTTGAACATCGGAGCCAATACGGTTTTCATCAGTGTCTGACCACTCTTGAAGTCTTTACCGGAGATAGGTACATTCTTTTGTTTAGAGAATTCCCACATAGCAGGAGTATCCACACACAAGTTAGGAGCACCCATTACGAACGGAGCGTCTTCCGCAATCGCAGCATACGCATAACACATACTCGGAGAAATCACGTCTGTATTGTTTTCCTTCATTGCTTTCTCTAAAGCAGCGAGTGACATGTGCTCGTCAGACAGCGGAATGTAAATTTCAGTACTTGCAGCCCAAAGCACCACTACGCGTTCGCAGTTGTTAGCAGCTTTGAAGTCGCGGATATCCTGACGAAGTTGTTCTACCATTTCCCAACGGGTAGCAGCCTTCTTCACGTGTGTACCGTTCAGACGTTTTGCCCAGTTGTGATCGAAAGCAGCCGGCATCGGTTTGATAGCTTCCAACTCTTCTTTTACTCCATTCAGGTCTTTTTCTTTCAAAACCTCGGCGTACATAGCAGCTTCGTATGCGTTGTCCGGGAAAATATCCCATCCTCCGAAAACAATGTCTTCCAAATTCGTCAAGGGCACAACGTCCTTGATGAGTTTTTCTTCGTTGTTCTCCATGCGCATTGTGGCTAACTGTGTAATAGATCCTATCGGTTTTGCCAGTCCCTTGCGAGAGGCTAGTGTACCTACAATCATCGTGGTAGCTACCGCACCACCCACTCCAACTACCAGTACGCCAAGACGCCCGGTAGCGGGTTTAATTTCTTGTTTCATTTCTATTCTATTAAAATTAAACTAAAATTGATGCAAAAATAAGATTAATTAATTACTAATACAGTCTTTATTTGTCATATAAACATTGCAATTAGCAGGATTTAACTTTTAAAAGGTCATGTGGAGACTTATTCTCAAGCCAGATCTGTCAATCCCGGGCGAATCACGATAAGTGAACCTCCAGATATAGTCCAAACGTAACACCTTGAAAATGTTTTCGATACCTACACCCGCCTCCACATAAGGTGTTTTTCCCATTGTTTGTGTGTTCTCTATCGGAAAAGCGAACAAACCGTCACTCAAAGCCGGGTTGTTTTTATCGCTCAAATGTCCATATAATCCACGACAGGAAACTATTTCCCTCCATTTTAGTTTTTTCAACAACGGTACCCGGTTGAACAGCCATCCGTTGAGGAAATAAGTAACATCCCACGAGAAATATTCATCGTTCATAAACTCCATCGCATTCATCAACGAGTAAGATTCCGGTTGAATGGTATAAGAAAGGTTGGCATTAGGCATGATAAGCAACGGGAAAGGTACTTTATCCCACACTTTACCTGCTTTTAGTATAACGTCCGTATAGCCGAACGCGGAAAACCAGAAGCGTTTCTGAATACCGGCTTCGGTATGATTGTAAGTGTAATCGCTGCCCAACACTCCTTTTCCGGCAATGGTATGCGACAAGGTAAACACCGGTGCATCCAACGATACGGGAAAACGGTTCCATTGGGTCTGGAAGAATTTCTCATTCGGAGCATAACGCAACTTCAACTCTGCGGCACTGATAGAGAAATCTTTTACTGGGGTGTAGGTATCTCCTTCTTTCTTTAAAAAAGGAATCAGGTAGGAGGACTCATCTTTCCGTGTACGCGCTGTCAACTGGAAAGAAAAGCCGGAATAAAACTCATTGGTATAGGTCATCTCCGCCTGCCGGAAATAGCCGATACGGTCGTCCTTCTCACGTTTCAAGGCTAGGAACACGTTGTCTTTGCTTGTGTACAGGTAGTTTTGTCCATACTGGTTCACATCTGATTCGTAACGCAATTTCAATGAATGGATGGGAAATTCATTGGCGTATTCTTTCTTCTTCTTGAAAGAATATTCCAGTTCCGCCAATCCTTTCACTCTTTCATCTTTAAACCCGTAAGCCACATATCCTTTACCAAACAGGTGCGGATTGAGCCAGGCGGTAGTCATACCTCCGGCACGGATACGGGGGCCTTCCAATGTGTTACCGCTGATAGTGGCATTCATCGGGCCGATATAGAAAAGTGGTGCTTCTTTGGAGGTGGGAATATATCCCGTAAAGAGAATGGAAAGCACTTTCTCCGTCCAGTAATATACCGGATAACTGCGTAATTGTGTCATCAGGCGGTCTACCGAGTTTTCCTGCTGGGAGATGGCGGCTTGCGGACGATTCTCCGCCCAGAATGATTCAGGACGCGACAGGGCTTCCGTCTCTTCAATAATACGTTCGGGTTTGGTGAAGGCTTTGTCGGCTTCAGCAGTCGGCGTAAAGGTGTAGTTGCTGTAATCCGCTACCCGGCGGGCAAAAATACCGTCCTGTCCTTCGGTCAGTTTAAACTCAACAGTGATACTTTCATGATCGAGCAGGCGTGTGCCGTCTTCAGCGCGCTTAAATTCCTGTTCGAGCAACATGTAGTCTACAAAGTTCAGGTTTATCTTTTTGGGAAAGTTGAATACGGCACGTTTAACAAAGTAGGTAGAGTCGAGCGTCACATACAGGTGTCCGTTGAAACCGAAAGACTCGGAATTAAAAGGCGTGAAAGCAAGGTCTGCACAAGGCTCTCCGGCAATCTGCAACGTGTCCATCAGGTAATATTTATAAAAGCCTGTGCCGATACGGGACAAGGGGCTGACAAACTTATTCGTAAACAGGGAAATGTTGTTTTCATAGATATCGACGTCTTTAAAGACTTCATTGATGGCTGCCTGCATCCCTTGTTTAGAAAGAAACTCATCGACACCGGCCTGTTTGCGCCCTTTCACCCATTGCTTCTCGGAACGGGGAGATTTCCGGTAATAGTCTGTGGCAAGCAGTTCACGGGCTGATACCGTCAGAATCGGTTTACCGGTAACGGCAGAAGTATCTACATATTCTGTCAGGAAATCAAATTTACGATATAGCCATTTTTTCTGTTTCTCTTCATCGAAGTTATTCAACGCAAAGGTGGTCTTTTCATAACGTTCGCGTTGCCAGAAGTCTTTCTCGTAGGGAGAGTAGTTGTCACGGCTTTCAATCATGCGGCGGACAAATTCTACGGCGGGATTATCTTTCTTCCGGTAGTGCTCACGTTTGGGTTTGACTACCACTTCACCAAGCGCGTATTCGGTAGGCGCAAGTGCTACTTTATAGGATGCATTACGGGCAGGGCGAATGGTGCGGACATAGTCATTATATCCGATTACAGAGATTACAAGCACTGCTTCGGAGCGGTGGGTTTTGAAGTAAAAGCGTCCGTCGCTTCCGGTAGTAGTTCCTTCGGTCGTGTCTTTTAAGCGTACAGATGCATAAGGCAAAGGTTCTTTGGTCAGAGAATCAGTCACCACCCCTTGTACCACATACTGCGCACTGAGCGGAATACTGATAGCCAATAAAAGAAAGAGCGTCAATGTGCCTTTTTTCATTAATCTCATACCTTAAATCCTATTGAATTGAGCGGGGCAAAGGTAGGAGTGATTTCAAGACAAAAAAAGGTCTATTTGACGGAAGAAATGTTCTTATTTGACACAATTAGGGGAAAGTAATACGGAATCGGGTCAGTCCGTCGGCATAGGTTCGCAAAGAGAATGTGCACCCATGACGCATCAGTACTTCGCGAATAAAGATAAGTCCGATTCCCTGACCGTTCGGTTTGGTAGAGAAGAAAGGACTGAACAATTTAGCTTCTGTTTCTTTACTGATTCCCTGACCGTTATCTATCACTTCAACAGTGGCCGGAGCGAGGGTGCGGACTATTATTTCCCCATCGGCTTCAATGCTTTCCGCTGCATTTTTGATGATATTTACGAGTACTTGCTCAAACAAAGCGGCATCCAGCATCACATCTTTCAGACTTTCGTCTATTTCCATGCGGAGTGTAATGCGACGGTCATTACACATTCCTTCCATAAACCGCTTGCAGGTGAAAACCAAATCATTCAGATTGACAGAAGAGAGTGTCGGTTCGGGGATTTTCACCACATCGGCAAAACGGGTGATGAAACGACTCATCGAGAAACAACGGTCGGTACATACACGCATCACGTCGCAGATGTCTTCCATTCCTTCTTCGCTGGAAAGGGCTTGTTCTACCGTATCCAGTGTGGAAGTAATGCCGGCAGTCGTGTTGTTCACTTCGTGGGCAATCATGCGAATCACTTTCTCGTATGCTTTCTTTTCCGCTTTCATCACTTCGTCGGTGAGAGTTTCTACCAAGTAGAAAGGATGCTGAAATCCACGATCAATGAAAGAAGAATGAGTACACCGGTAGATATTCGAGTCGTTCAGACGGACGGTTACCTTCTCTCCTTTCGGGAGGTTAGCCAATTCCACCGCTAACGGAGAATCGATCTCTTTCATCTTCTTGCCTTGTACGTCTTCCAAACGAACACCCAGCATTTTCAAAGCCATCGGATTCAATTCCGAAAGGTCTTCATCAAGGGAAGTTATAATCACTCCCATCGGAGAAGCTTTAATCAGCAAATCAAGAAAATTATTCTGTTCACGCAGGCGGAGACGTTCATTCTTGAGCTGTTCCATCATGCGGTTGAAGATATTCACCACACGATCGGCCTCATATTGACCTACAGGGCTAAGACGGCTACTGAAATCCTGCTCACGCAACAGTTCCATACCGCTTCCGATTGTATTCAACGGCTTCACAATCTTGCGATAGAAAAAGGTCAGATAAATGAGGATGAAAAGTATCAGCCCCTCCCCTATGTAGAAAAAGATTGTATTCAGTTGACTGGAAAGGAACAGCAATACACTACCTAATGCCAGCAGCAGAAAGACTAGTATGTAAAAGAATCCTTTTATACGCACGTTATCTGTGGTTAACGGTTAATCTTAATATTATTAGGCACGTGCCTAAATTTATCACATTGTTATATTATATTTTTCGAGACGGCGATAGAGTGCTGCACGGCTGATACCCAATGCCGTAGCTACCTGACTCAAATTTCCTTTGTAACGGTCCAACGCCTGGAGAATGGTCTGGCGTTCTATTTCATCCAAAGTCATACCAGCCAGAGCTGCGCCTTCGGTCACTCTTGCGTCATCGTGGCGAATATACTGCGCATCAAAATCGGAAGCATCAAGCAGCGGTTTACCACTTACCAAAATGGTACGTTCCACCAAGTTCTTCAATTCACGAATATTCCCCGGATAGGGCAAACGGCTCAAGAATTGCAGGGCATCGGCAGAGAACTCCGTACGGGGCAATCCGTTGGTTACCGCCTGACGGTCGGCAAAATGACGTGCCAGCAAGGGAATATCTTCACGACGTTCGCGCAAGGCCGGCAGTTTCACTGTTATCAGATTGATACGATAGAAGAGGTCTTCACGAAAAGTACGTTCGCCCACCATCTTGCGCAAATCGGCATTGGTGGCTGATACCACCCGGATATCCGTCTTTCGAGGACGGCTATCGCCGAGCACTTCAAATGTCTGATCCTGCAATACACGCAGTAACTTCACTTGGCACGAAGGGTCGAGATCACCTATTTCATCCAGGAAAATCGTCCCTTTGTTTGCCATTTCGAAACGTCCGATACGGTCTGTGGAAGCATCGGTAAAAGCTCCCTTCTTGTGCCCGAACATTTCACTTTCGAACAGGCTTTGAGAAATACCTCCAAGATTCACTTTCACAAAGGGGTGTTTGGCTCGCTGACTGTTGATATGAATGGCCTCGGCTATCAATTCCTTACCTGTTCCGCTTTCCCCTGTAATGAGGACAGAGGCATTGGTCTTTGCTATGCGGGCAATCGTATTCAACACATCCATCAATCCCTGGCTACGCCCGATGATGTGGCTGCGGTCGAAAGAATCGCTCTGTTCCTGCGCTGGTTCCTGTGGAGTGCCCGAAAGTTGGAGTGCCGTTTCAATGCGTTGCAACAAGGCGGCATTATTCCAGGGCTTCGTTATGAAATCAAAAGCTCCCGCCTGCATTCCTTGTACAGCAAGTTGGATACTTCCCCAAGCAGTCATCAATATCACCGGTGTTTCGGGACGGAATATTTTTACTTGTTTGAGTAGGGTCAAACCCTCCTCACCCGTTGTAGAAAGAGTGAAGTTCATATCCATCAGGATTAAATCCGGAGCTACGGAACGTACCACTTCCATAGCTTCCCGTGGACCGGGAACGGTCTGTACTTCATATCCTGCCCGCTTCAACATGAAGCTAAGCGAAGAACGCACTGCGCTGTCGTCATCAATTATCAGAATCATAGTTATATTTGAGTTTTACCCAGTCAATTAACAACTTTGTCTCACACTCCAAAGGTACTAATAAATAGTTTGCTACCAAATGATTGATATATAAATCACGGAATGCACGCTTCAATAATACAAGTTACGTAATAAAGCTGTTTTCTTATTATTGTATTTAAGATTTTCCACTGCACTAAATAAAGATTTTCAGTACAGTAATTTATAATTGTTTATGCAGTCGAGTAATTATCCAGTTACAATGGGACAAAAGTCACCTTATAGAGTGATAAATATCATCTTATAAGATGACTATTGGCACTCTATAATATGACCACCTGTCTCCGAAAGGATTAAAACTCTTAAGATACGAAATTAATTCGTAAAAAGCAAGAACGGAATAGAAAATAATACTATTTACTGCAAGTTCCTCCATAAGATTCAAAAGCTTTTTCCTACCCTTTCTATTGCCGGATGATTTCATCAAAATCAGCTTCAAGTTCGGTATTGGTACGAAAATCCCATAACGTCAGACTGCGAATCTGATAATAGTAATACCAATAATAATAGAGTTCGGAAATATGTTTCTGTCTTGCCTCATCTTTAGAGTTCTGCGCATCATTCAGGTCTAAGGTATTAATTTTGCCTATCAGGAAAGTTTCAATACTGGTCTTATAACGTTGCTGTGCAATTGCATCGGCTTCCTTCGCTATGTCCAACTGCTGCGCCTGATTATTGAAATGCTCCACCAACAAAAAGATATCCTGGTTGAAGTTGATCTGTTCCTGGCGGATCTTTGAAAGCACCACATCCCGGTTACTCTTGGCTACCCGGACTTTCCCACGGCGTTTTCCCCAATCGAGAATCGGAATCTTAACGCCTACCTGAACAATCTGATTATCCTGCAGGTTCCTGTAAACGGCCGGAAAATTCCGGTTCTCACCCGTATATCCTACGCTTGCAAACAAATCGACACTACGCAAATTTCCGCGTGCGGTAGCTACTTCATAATCGGCTTCCAACTGGCGGCGACGGATATTCTGTGCAAAAGAATTACGTTCCAATGCTTTATTTAACACCTGATTGTACTCCATCCTCGGGCCATCCACAGCTTCGGGAAGAACCGGGTTTAGTACTTCATCCTCTCCTACTCCCAAAAAGGCACGGAGCTGGAACATCTTGGCATTGAGATCACTCTCTGCTTCCGTCAATGCAGCCTTCGCATTCAAAGCGGAAAGCTTCAACTGCAAGAGTTCATTCTCGGAAATTTGCCCCATTTTGCGTTTGGCAAGGGCTACTTCATAAAGGTGGTCGGCGTTTGTCTGGTTCTGTTTCGCCGTGCCAAGATTTTCTTTTGCCAACAAAAGATTAAAGTAATAAGTGATGGCACGCATCGTCACTTCTTCGGTAGCAGTGATAAAGGCTGCTTTCGCTTCGGCATAACGAACCGGTTCGATGCGTCTGTTCCACTTTATATTATTGACTCCAAAGATGGGTTGTGTAAGTTGTAATGTGACAGGAACCGACATAAAATGCCGGTCTCCTCCGGCTCCCAATTGCTTGATATAGTCAAGAGAGGAAGTCAGCGAGAGTTTACCACCAGTAAGCCAGATGTTTTGATCGATAGAAAGATCACCGGTAAGCCCTAATGTGTTATTACGGACGAAACCGTAAGAACCGTCCGAATTTTGATAGGAACTATACGATTTGTTATAATTGGGCAGGGTTCCGGTCAGGTTGACTTCCGGCAGAAGATCAGCACGAAAGGTACGAAACTCCCAATAGGCCGTTTTCAATTCATTCAAGGCAACAGCAGCGTCAACAGATTGAATACGCGCCATAGCAATAGCTTCATTCAAGGTTATTTCCCTTTCCTTCTGTGCCGACAATGCCAACGGCAGGCAAACGGCAGCAAGAGCAAACAATATACTTTTCTTTTTCATTATGCACAGTATTTTCCACTATGAGAGAATCAAACGATGTGCCAAAAAAGTAAAGTTTTTATTATCAACAGATTAGAAAATAAGAAAAGTGTCCATTTTCGGACACTATGCCCAAAAGTGAACGTTCAATTATTCACAGTAGTTAGGAAGGCGCACAGTGAAACGAGTGCCTTTACCTACTTCGGAGGTGACAGAGATGGTACCATTCAGACGTTCGATGATGGTCTGACAAATACTTAATCCCAAACCTGCTCCTTGGGTGAAATTATCGACTTTATAGAATCGTTCGAATATATGACGGATACCTTCTTCAGAAATACCGACTCCTGTATCCTCCACAAAGATGCGGGTGTAGCCGGGAACCTCATCATCTTCATAGCCGAAAGTAATGAAACCACTACTCGTAAATTTAGCAGCGTTATTTATCAGATTATTCACGACTTGCTGCAAGCGTACATTATCTGTCGTAAGATATTTCTTATCACTTTCGGGCATACGCAACACCAGTTCTACTCCCGGTGGCATATTCAAGCGTTGAGAATCATGGACGGTCTTTAATAACAGCGGCAGGTTATGCTCGGCGAACATAAATTCCATGGTTCCCGATTCGATACGTGACAAATCAAGAATATCATTAATCAAAGCCAGCAACAGGCCGCAATTCTTATTAATGGTTCCGATAAACTGGGCAATCTCTTCGCTTGTAAAACCACTCGTATCGCTTAGCAAATCGGAGAAACCTACAATCGCATTCAACGGAGTCCGAATCTCGTGACTCATGTTGGCAAGGAATGCCGATTTCAGTTTGTCAGCCTGGAGGGCTTTATCACGAGCCTCTCTCATCTCCTGCTCGGCAGTCTTATATCGCTGGATACTCTGGCAAACACCTAATATATTATACAATGAATCTTGTGTCAATCCCGTGATTACGGAAGAACGATATTCCCACCATTCATACTCTCCGTTGACATTCCGCTGACGGAAATTCAGACGGGTATTGGAATCTTCTCCTGTCAATGCTCTATTAAATAACGGACTTATTTCCTTCAAATCATCAGGATGGATAGTGCGATCCATTTCATCATGGGAGATGGTAGTAACCGATTCATCGTATCCAAGACGTTTCAAGAAACCTTGCGGGAAAATGAAACAGTTGGTTTCCATATCAAACTGCCACGGATAGATGGAGCTTTCGTCTACTGCCATATCAAAGAAACGCTTCTGCATTTCTTCATTCGAAATATTCCGTGCGGAAAGTGCCATACCGGTAATCGTATCCTTTGAACGGATCGGGACTATTTCCCCCGACACCGGGAAGTATTTATCACTATGCACTTCTTTCATGAAAGCTCCCTGGGGTATCTTCACACTTTCTCCTTTAGCAGCTACCTGCTTCAGCATAGAATGAAGAATATCCTGACCGTTATAATATATCTTGAAGATGCTGCCTGCCATCATTCCTTCATAAAAACGGCCCCCTGACTCATACGGCAAATGCAGCATTTGTAATAAGGAGCGGTTTGTGAAATGAATGTGCAAATCGGTATCATACGTTATCACACCATCACGGATGGAATGAAATACATTATC
>ERZ773175.1815-NODE-1815-length-11164-cov-4.668467_pt1 | contig 11164 bp, 6 predicted proteins | sample MGYA00581004_ERZ773175 | MGnify/ENA primary metagenome ERZ773175 (study PRJEB29015, sample SAMEA2737834) | human gut metagenome | biome: human gut; feature: human-associated habitat; material: faeces | place: China | collected 2012 ...
AGTTGCAATCAGGCTGGCCTGAAAGTAGTTGAGCATATTGGCCGGCGAGCCAAAATTATGCGGTGTCAGTATTTTAAAGATTACCCAGAACTTGCAGAGGGTTTCAAGGATGATAATCCTCTTGCTAATTCTTCATCATATGAGATATATCTTAATGAAGCTTCAAGTCAGGCTACACTTGTAACATACCTTGAAAATCTTGATGGTATAAGACAGGTTAACCGTTCAGAGGCAACAGCAAGTGGACTTGCTAGTGCCGCAAGACTTGTTAGTTACATAACAATAGCAATTATAGTTATTCTTCTTGCAGTATCTATATTCCTTATTACTAACACAATTGTAATAGGTATTACTGTCCGTAAAGAAGAGATTTCTATTATGAAGTATATAGGTGCTACAGATGCGTTTGTTAATGCACCATTTTTCGTAGAAGGTATTGTAATTGGACTTGTTGGTTCAATTATTCCAATAGTTATTCTTAGATTTGTATATGAGAATATTATTAATTTTGTTATGAATAAGTTCTCGATACTTCAGAATATTCTTGCGTTTATGCCGGTTAATGATGTATTCAGAATACTGGTTCCAGTAGGAATTCTTCTTGGTATCGGAATAGGTGCATTAGGAAGCTTCTTTGCCGTAAGAAAGCATGCTAATGTATAGCAGATAATATTAGCCAGACATAGGACTGCTGCATTGAATTATATGATTATGTATTATATATGAAGATTATATTATGTGATTGTATATGATATGTGGAAGTCCTATTTAAAAATAAAAATGGTATCCGACAGTATAGATTGTTATGCTATTGTTAAGCGGCTGTTTGTATGCATTTTATAAATGGTCTGGCTGAATGGAGGAGTTGTATGAGGAGAGCATTAGCAAAAAGGCTTATTCCATTGTTGATGGTACTTGTGCTTGTAATACCATATTTTGCAGTGTCATATTATGATGTATATGGAGATGATAAGCAGAATCTCAATGATGCTAACAGCAAGAAAAAAGATTTGCAGAGCCAGTATGAACAGACAGAGAAAATAATTGAAGACTTAAAGGCACAGAACGATGATATGATAGCTTATATTGCCCAGCTTGATGCACAGATGGCGAGCTTAATGAGGTTAATGAGCAGGTTGAGCAGATAGAGGCTGAGATAGCGGATACAGAAGAAAAGCTTGCACAGGCAGAGATAGAGGCAGAAGAACAGTATAGTTCAATGAAGCTTAGAATTCAGTTTATGTATGAACATAATGATGAAACATATTTTGCATTGCTTATGAATTCCCAGAGTATGGGTGATATGCTTAATAAGGCGGAATATATTACAAAAATCTCACAGTATGACAGGGAAATGCTTGAAAAATATAATGCTACTGTTACTTATATAACTGTCGCTAAAGCACAGTTAGAAACAGACAGGGAGACACTTGTAACCAAGCAGGAGGAGCTTGAAGATAAGAGAGCTTCACTTTCACTGCTTGAGTCAACCAAGAAAAGTGAAATGGCTTCATTGCAGAAGAATAAGCAGCAGCAGGAGGATTATAAAGCTAAGATAGAAGCTGATATAAAGGCTCAGGACGAATATATTGCTAAGATAGAGGCAGAGATTAAGGCCAAGGAGAATAGTGGAAGTGCCAATGTTGTAAAATATGATGGTGGAAAGTTCAAGTGGCCTACAGAGTCAACAAGGATAACCTCACCTTATGGTGATACAGAGGGCAGAAGTTCTCCACATAAGGGAATTGATATCGGTGCACTTAACAGAGGCGTTGCGGGTGATGCTATATATGCGGCGTATGATGGTGACGTGGTAATTGCGACATTTAGTTCATCAGCGGGGAATTATATTATGATTAATCACGGTGGTGGATTGTATACAAGATATCTGCATGCTTCAAAGCTTCTTGTCAGTGCAGGAACACATGTAACTAAGGGACAGAAGATAGCACTTATGGGAACAACAGGTGATTCTGACGGAGTTCATCTACATTTTGATGTAAGATATAACGGAAGTTATGTTTCACCTTGGAACTACTTAAGCAAATAAAAATTTAATAAATGCAGAGGCATATAGGTATGGACAATCAAAATAACAACATTTATTCAAATGATAATGTCAATAGTGATGATTTTAATGCTGGTGATAACATTAATGTAATTAATAATGTTAATGCAGATAATGACATTAATGCCGGAAACAGAATTAATAATAGTGCTTCGGATAATCGTGTAAATATTGGTGATTTGTATGGAATGAATGATTTAAGAAGAAATGCACAGCCGCCAAGAAAGAAGAAATCACAAGGCTTTGCAAGTGGAATGATTATCGGTGCTGTATCAGCATTTATGGCTGTTATACTTCTAATATTAAGTGTGGCAGCAGTGTGTATAGCTAAAGGCTACATTCATATAGGTGTTAATGGAGATGTATATATACAATCTGATGCAGTCACAGATTCAGACGGAATTGGAAGTGAGGTAGAAGGCAAGCTTAATGCAATTGATTCTGTGCTTGAATCCTTTTATTTTGGTGATGTAGATGATGAAACCGCCAAAGATAACATTTACAAGGCGTATCTTAGTTCATATGGTGACAAGTATACCATGTATTATACAGCGGATGAATATAAAGCCTTAAAGGAGTCAACAAATGGCAAGTTCTATGGCATAGGAGCAGTCTGCCAGCTTAGCGGTGAAGGTGGTGTTCTTCTTGTAGATGTATATGATAATGGGGCAGGTTATCAGGCTGGACTCAGGAGTGGCGACAGGGTTGTAAATGTTGATGGCAGGGACATAACAGGTATGGAGCTTTCATCAGCCGTTGCACTTATTAAAGGCGACAAGGGTACATCTGTCACGCTGGAGGTCATTCGTGGAACTGAGCGACTGACATTTTCTGCGGTAAGAGATGCTGTTGAAGCAAAGACAGTGTCATATACACTTCTTGATAATAATATAGGTTATCTTTCGATATCACAGTTTGAGGAGGTAACAACAAAGCAGTTCAAGGCGGCTGTTGAAGATTTGCAGTCACAGGGTATGAAAGGACTTGTAATTGATATAAGAAACAATCCAGGTGGATTGCTTGATACGGTTGTAGGTATGCTTAAATATATGCTTCCTGACGGACTTATTGTGTATACAGAGGATAAGCAGGGCAATAGAAAAGAGTATAAAGGTCAGGATAATGATGAGTTCAATCTGCCACTGGCAGTCATTGTAAATGGCAATAGTGCCAGTGCCTCAGAGATATTTGCAGGTGCTATACAGGATTATGGCAAAGGAACGATAATTGGAACCCAGACATATGGCAAAGGAATTGTGCAGACAGTTAAACCACTTACAGATGGAAGTGCAATAAAGTTCACAATTGCCAAGTATTTTACACCAAAGGGTCAGGATATACACGGAAAAGGTGTTACTCCAGATATGGTAGTGGAATATGACACTGATGCAGATGTTGACACCCAGCTTGATACGGCAATTAAGAATGTGGAAGCACAGATTAATTAAATATATGCAAATGGAAAATATATAAATTACAGTAAGCCTGATGGCTGATATGCAGATTGGCAGTTTGTTGAAATCTGTTGTGTATCAGCAGTCAGGTAATTTTTATCACAAAATAAAACAAATGTTCTATTTTTAATAGACAAAGGCATTTATTTGTAGTAAAATCAATATATAAGGTAAATACTATTAAATAATATTGTTGTTGACTATTTTACTATAGATTAACGAAGGGAGAATTGTTATGGAATTCAAGTTACACGCTCCTTATAAACCGACAGGAGATCAGCCCCGTGCAATAGAGAAGCTTGTGCAGGGATTTGAAGAGGGTAATCAGTTCGAGACCCTTGTCGGTGTTACAGGCTCTGGTAAGACATTTACTATGGCGAACATAATACAGTATGTGCAGAAGCCAACACTTATTATCAGTCATAATAAGACATTGGCGGCACAGTTATATAGCGAGATGAAAGAATTCTTTCCTGAGAATGCAGTAGAGTATTTTGTTTCTTATTATGATTATTATCAGCCGGAGGCTTATGTGCCACAGAGCGATACTTATATAGCCAAGGATTCTTCGATTAATGACGAGATAGATAAGTTAAGACATTCAGCAACAGCGGCACTGTCTGAAAGAAATGATGTAATCATAGTTGCTTCAGTTTCATGTATATATGGATTAGGTGCACCTATTGATTATAAGAATATGGTTATATCACTTCGTCCAGGTATGGAAAAAGACAGAGATGAGATGATAAGAAAGCTTATAGATATACAGTATATGCGTAATGACCAGGATTTTAAAAGAGGAACATTCAGGGTAAGGGGAGATGTTGTAGAGATATATCCGTCAGCTTCCAGTGGAGATGCTGTGAGGGTCGAGTTCTTTGGAGATGAGATAGACAGGATAAGCGAGATTGATTCTCTTACTGGTGAGGTTAGGTGTAACCTTGACCATGTTGCTATATTTCCTAATTCACATTATGTTGTTGAAAAAGAGAAGATGGAAAAGGCGATTGATAATATAAAGAAAGAACTTGCAGAGAGAATAGAGTATTTTAAGAGTGAGGATAAGCTTCTTGAGGCACAGAGAATAGAAGAACGAACGAACTTTGATATAGAGATGATGCAGGAAACAGGCTTCTGTTCAGGTATTGAGAATTATTCAAGACATTTAGCAGGGCTTCCGGCAGGGTGTCCACCATATACGCTTATGGACTATTTTCCAGATGATTTTATGATTATTGTCGATGAGTCACATATTACTATTCCACAGATAAGGGGAATGTATGCAGGCGATCAGGCAAGAAAGACGACACTTGTTGATTATGGCTTCAGGCTTCCATCAGCGAAGGATAACAGACCGCTTAATTTTCAGGAGTTTGAGAGCAAGATATCACAGATGCTTTTTGTATCTGCTACACCTAGCAGGTATGAGGAAGAACATGAGCTTATGAGGGCAGAACAGATTATAAGGCCTACAGGACTTCTTGATCCAGAGATAACAGTCAGACCAATAGAGGGTCAGATAGATGATCTTATAAGTGAGATTAATAAGGAAGTTGAGAAAAAGAATAAGATACTTGTAACTACACTTACCAAGCGTATGGCAGAGGATCTCACAGATTATCTTAAGGAAGTCGGCATAAGAGTCAAGTATCTTCATGCGGATATTGATACACTAGAGCGACAGAAGATTATAAGGGATATGCGACTTGACGGATTCGATGTGCTTGTTGGTATCAATCTGCTTAGAGAGGGACTTGATATTCCAGAGATAAGTCTTGTGGCTATTCTTGATGCTGATAAAGAGGGCTTCTTAAGAACAGAGACTTCACTTATCCAGACGATAGGACGAGCTGCCAGAAATGCAGATGGACACGTTATTATGTATGCAGATACTATAACAGAGTCTATGGAAAAGGCTATATCTGAGACGGAAAGACGTAGAAAGATACAGCAGGAGTACAATGAGGTACACGGAATAACTCCTCAGACTATAAAGAAGGCAGTAAGAGATCTTATAAGTATATCTAAGGCAGCAGAAGCAGATAATTCAAATGGAAGGCTTGATGTAGATTATGAATCTATGAGCATTAAAGATCTTGAAAAGGTTAAGAAGCAGATTGAGAAAAATATGCGTAAGGCTGCAGCAGAGCTTGACTTTGAACAGGCGGCTATGCTTCGTGATAAGATGATCGAGATTAATAAGTATATTTATGAGGATAAGAAGTCAGGCAGATAGAATTATATGATGTATGTGTCATAATTATAAAAAGCAGTTGCTGTTTACAGAAAAAGCATTATGTAATTGAGATGATTAAGGATTAAGAAAGAAGAAATAACGGAGAAAATAGAATATGGAAAAAGGCGATTACAGGAATTATATAAGAATAAGAGGTGCAAGTGAGCATAATCTTAAAAATATTGATGTAGATATACCAAGGGACAGTCTTGTAGTACTTACAGGTCTGTCTGGTTCTGGTAAGTCAAGTCTTGCCTTTGACACTATATATGCAGAAGGCCAGAGAAGATATATGGAGTCATTATCTTCATATGCAAGGCAATTCTTAGGACAGATGGAAAAGCCGGCGGTAGAGAGCATAGAAGGACTTTCACCAGCTATTTCCATAGACCAGAAGTCAACTAACAGAAATCCACGTTCAACAGTTGGAACTGTTACAGAGATATATGATTATTTCAGATTATTATATGCAAGAATAGGTACACCACATTGTCCAAAGTGTGGCAAAGTAATCAACAAGCAGACTGTAGACCAGATGGTTGATACTATTATGGAGCTTCCAGAAAGAACAAAGATACAGATATTAGCTCCAGTTGTAAGAGGAAGAAAAGGTGAACATAAGAAGCTTTTTGAACAGGCTAAAAAGAGTGGTTATGTAAGAGTTATTGCTGATGGCAATATGTATGAGCTTACAGATGAGATAAATCTTGATAAGAACAAGAAGCATAATATAGAAATTGTTGTTGACCGTCTTGTAGTTAAAGATGGAATTAACAAAAGACTTACAGACTCAATAGAAACAGCACTTAAGCTTGCAGAGGGACTTATGACAGTTGATGTTATAGATGGTGAGCCGATTAACTTTTCACAGAGCTTTTCGTGTCCGGATTGTGGCATAAGCATAGATGAGATAGAGCCAAGAAGCTTTTCGTTCAACAATCCATTTGGTGCGTGTCCTGATTGTTACGGACTTGGTTATACAATGAATTTTGATGCAGAGCTTCTTATACCAGATGATTCATTAAGCATCGATGAGGGAGCTATAGTTGGTATGGGATGGCAGTCTGTAAAGGATGAGGGCAGCTTTTCAAGGGCTATTATGAGTGCACTTGCAAAGGAATATAACTTCAGTTTATCAACACCATTTAAGGATTATCCAGATGATATTAAGGATATGATTATAAATGGTACTAAGGGCAGAAGTGTTAAAGTGCATTACAAGGGCCAGAGAGGTGTTGGAGAATACGATATAGCATTTGAAGGCCTTATCCATAATATGGAGAAAAGATACAGGGAAACTTACTCAGACAGTGCAAAGCAGCAGTATGAGGAATTCATGCGCATAAGACCTTGTAAGTCCTGCCACGGACAGAGATTAAAGCCATCATCTCTTGCAGTTACGATAGCAGATAAGAATATATATCAGATTACAGATATGTCTATTGTTAAGTTAAAGAAGTTCTTAGATGAGCTTGAGCTTACAGACAGACAGAAGTTTATCGGTGCAGAGATACTTAAGGAGATTAAGGCAAGAATACAGTTTCTTATGGATGTAGGACTTGATTATCTTTCATTATCAAGAGCTACAGGTACGCTTTCAGGAGGAGAGGCACAGAGAATAAGACTTGCGACACAGATAGGTTCAGGACTTGTTGGTGTGGCTTATATACTTGATGAGCCAAGTATCGGACTTCATCAGAGAGATAATGACAAGCTGCTTGGGACACTTATACATTTGCGTGACCTTGGTAACTCAGTTATTGTGGTTGAACACGATGAAGATACTATGCGTGCCGCAGATTATATTGTTGATATAGGACCGGGTGCCGGACGTAATGGTGGAGAAGTCGTTGCGACAGGAACAGCAGCTGATATTATGGCATGCAAGGATTCGCTTACAGGTGCATATCTTAGCGGAAGAATCAAGATTCCAGTGCCGGCGAAGAGAAGAAAGCCGACAGGCTGGATAACTGTTAAGGGTGCAAGGGAGAATAATCTTAAAAATATTGATGTTGATATACCACTTGGAGTATTTACATGTGTAACAGGTGTATCGGGTTCAGGAAAGAGTTCCCTAGTGAATGAAATTCTGTATAAGCACCTTGCTAAGTCTTTAAACCGTGCAAGATGTATCGCTGGTGACCATGATGATATTACAGGAATCGAGCAGCTTGATAAGGTTATAGATATTGATCAGTCGCCAATAGGAAGAACTCCACGTTCTAATCCTGCGACATATACAGGTGTATTTGATATGATAAGGGATCTTTTTGCTTCAACAACAGATGCTAAGGAAAGAGGTTATAACAAAGGACGTTTCAGCTTTAATGTAAAGGGAGGACGTTGTGAGGCTTGTTCCGGAGATGGTATTATCAAGATAGAAATGCATTTCCTGCCTGATGTATATGTTCCTTGTGAAGTGTGTGACGGAAAGCGTTATAACAGAGAAACACTTGAAGTTAAGTATAAGGGAAAGAGCATATATGATGTGCTTGATATGACAGTTGAGGATGCAGTTGATTTCTTTGAAAATGTGCCATCAGTCAGAAGAAAAATAGAAACTCTTAATGACGTTGGACTTTCATACATTAAGTTAGGACAGCCATCTACAGAGCTTTCAGGTGGAGAGGCACAGAGAATAAAGCTTGCTACAGAGCTTTCAAAAAGAAGTACAGGAAAGACTATATACATTCTTGATGAGCCTACAACAGGACTTCATTTTGCAGATGTCCACAAGCTTGTTGATATACTTCATAAGCTTGCGGAGGGCGGTAACACTGTTGTTGTTATTGAGCATAATCTTGATGTTATCAAAACAGCCGATTATATTATAGATATGGGACCAGAAGGCGGCGACAGAGGTGGTACAGTTATTGCAAAGGGTACACCAGAAGAAGTTGCCAAGGTTAAGAAGTCTTATACGGGACAGTATGTTAAGAAGTATTTATAAGGATGGTGCAGATGACGGCATTGTGGATGAAAGTTCAATGATAGAAGATGTTTAAAATCTCTAAATTGGTAAATTTGAAAATTGCAGGTGCTGGTCAGTGTTATAAATTATAAAACATATCTTTTATAGTTACTTTAAATAATATAAAGTGTAAAAATACGACATTTGATTGCTAGGAGAAGAAAAATGGTATCAGGCATTATATTTGATATGGATGGCGTTCTTATAGATTCAGAAAGACAGTCTAATGAGGGATGGCTATGGGCGGCAGGGCAGCTTGGAGTGGATATGCCCATGTGGCTTATAGACAGCTTTAAGGGTGCTCCGGCAGAGCTTTGCTGCAAGTTCTTTGATGATTATTACAAGGGTGTGATAGATTATTGGGAAGCGAAGGAGCTTAGAACACAGCATGTATACAAGATAAGGGAAACAGAAGGTATTCCTGTTAAAAAGGGCGTAAAGGACATATTTGAATATATAAGAAATAATGGATTAAAGTGTGCAGTTGCTACATCAACAAGGCGTGAAAGTGCTGAGAAAACACTTCATGAAATAGGAGTGTGGGATTATCTTGATGCGGTTGTATATGGAGATGAAGTCGAACGTGGAAAGCCAGAACCGGATATATTTCTTCGTGCTGCTAAGGCAATAGGCGTAAATCCGTCAGAGGCAGTAGTAGTTGAGGACAGCATTAATGGCATTAAGGCTGGATATGCGGCAGATATGAGAGTTGTTCATATTCCTGATACAATAGCAATAGATGATGATATCAGGAAACTTACATATATGGTATGTGCTGACCTTAATGGACTTATTGATGTCGTGGAAAGTATTAACAAACCAGTTATTAACAGGAAAAATGTTATCAATGCATTTGCAGAGTATGTAAGAAATTACGACCCATCAGATGAAAAGATAAAGCTTAAGATAGATCATACCTACAGAGTAGCAGGACTGTGTCAAAGAATTGCAGAATCATTAGGCTTAAGTGAACCAGATGTAGATATTGCATGGCTTCTTGGAATGTTACACGATATAGGAAGATTTGAGCAGATAAGGCGTTTTGGTACATTTAATGATGTCCAGTCAGTAGACCATGCAGAATTCGGGGCAGATCTGCTGTTTAAGGAAGGTCTTATAAGGAAGTTTGCAGAAGGGTATTATGAAGAATGTGAGCTTGCACGTTCAGGGAATGAAGAAGCTGAGCAGATAATAAAAAATAATGAGCACCACAATAAAGATACAGGACTTCTTGAACTGGCAATAAGACAGCATAATAAGTATCGTGTAAAAGAAGACCTCACCGAAAGACAGCGTATGTTTTGTGATATACTGCGTGATGCAGATAAGGTTGATATATTTAAGGTAAATGCAGATATTCCTATGGAGATTATATATGATGTAACAACAGAGGAGCTTAAGAATGGAGTTATAACCAAAGAGGTACTTGAGAGCTTTTATAAGAAGGAAACAGTACTTAAAAGTGTAAGAAGGAGTGCAGTTGACCATATAGTAGGGCATATATCACTGCTTTTTGAACTTGTGTATAAAGAAAGTTATAGACAGGCCAAGGAACAAGGTTATGTATATAAACTGCTGGATTTTAAGTCTGATGTACCTGAGGTTAATGCAGAATTTGACGATATGAGGAAATATGTAGACGAGTTCCTTATGGAAATATAAAGCTGTATAAATCTGAAATTAAGCGGTATAAGCATACAACAGATTAATAACAGGAGGTTGTGTTGTATGGATTGTAATAAAGATTGAAGAATATGCTTGTCATTATACCGCTTGTTTACTATAATAAATGTATATATGAGTTGTAGATGTGTTATATATACTGATATATACTTTAAAAGCAATGGAAAGAAATATAAAACAATAAAAGCTGTAAAATGATATAAAAAATTGTTATGTAAAATATCTAATTAATATATGTGTGTTATATGTATATATTATATATGCGTATGCTATATATGTATATGTTATATATATGTATATTATGGAACAGATAAGTATTATCAAGTCAGCAGCAATAGCCCTGATATATTATTCGGTGGCAATTGTGCTTGATTATCTTATTATGCTCGTTATGATAAGTATATTCGGGAGCTTGGAAAATGTCGGGAATATATCAGAAACTGCTGGTAACTCACTTGTTATACTGAGCAGGGCAGTATTTTTATTAATAACGATATTCTTAAGGCAATATAGCCTTAGGAAGAATGTTAACAGAGTAGATGTAAGCAATAGCGATTGCAGAAAGCTTCTGTTTTTCCCAGTGTTTACAGTTTTTATCGTTATAGCACTTAGTGGAACGATGATGACGATGGATGCAACACAGCTTGCTGTCATATATTATGTAATAGCAGTAGGCGTTGTTATTATGGATATCATTATGTTTCATCTTGTAAAGGATATAATAATGAATTCATATAAGCTTCGTGAAAATG
>ERZ773175.1820-NODE-1820-length-11151-cov-2.453497_pt1 | contig 11151 bp, 10 predicted proteins | sample MGYA00581004_ERZ773175 | MGnify/ENA primary metagenome ERZ773175 (study PRJEB29015, sample SAMEA2737834) | human gut metagenome | biome: human gut; feature: human-associated habitat; material: faeces | place: China | collected 2012 ...
GCCATTCTGCAGGCTCCTCTCACAGGTTATTTTTTCAGGGTTATTTAAAGGAAGAAACATTTTATAAAACCACCAAAAGGGAAGGCTGCGGTTCCACCGCAGTCTTCCCTTTAGATTCAGTCAGAATCAGGCGACGGGGTCAGCGTCCTCGATGATGCCATCGATGCGCAGGGCAAACGTCGGGGCTGCACGCAGCTCACCCTCGTGGAAGTAACCGTCGGAGATGGCCTCCTTGGTCTCGCCCTGATAGACAGCCACAGGAGAACCGGTGCTGAAATCGTAGTAGGTCAGGTCGATGGGGGCGGTGGTGACCTCCGCGCCGTCGACGGTGAACTTGCTGGTGTCGAAGACATGCAGGCTGCCGTCCTTCAGCGCAGCCTCAACCTCGGCGACCTTCTCGGCGGTGCCGTCGGCAACCTCGGGGCCAAGGTCGGTGATGGCGACAGCGCCATCCTCATAGCCCTTGCACCAGTCCTGCGGGATGCTGCCGGCCTGCGCACCCTCGAACAGCTCCTTGTAATAGACCTTCCAGACGTTCGTCGCGGAGGTCAGGGCAGCGGTGGGGGCGGTGTCGAGCATGTCGATGTTGTAGCCGATGGAGTAGCAGATCTTGCCGGAGTCCTTCAGCTTCTGGGTGGCAGCGGGGGCACCGGTGGAGTCAGCGTGCTGGCCGATGATGACCGCACCGTTGGCGATCAGGGCCTCGGCGGCAGCGCCCTCCTTGTCGATGTCGAACCAGGAGTTCGTGTACATGACCTCCATCTGGACATCGGGGTAAACGCTCTGGACGCCCAGGAAGAAGGCGGTGTAGCCGGAGACGACCTCGGCGTAGTTGTAGGCGCCGACGTAGCCGATCTTGACCTTGCCGTCAGCGGTGAAGCTGTCGGGCTGGGTCTCGGGGGTCAGGGTGCCGGACTCGACCAGATCCTTGACCTTCATGCCTGCGACGACACCGGAGACATAGCGGCTCTGGTAGACGGCGGTGAAGGCGTTGTAGAAGTTATCGAGGTCGGAGATGGCGGCGAAGTCGCCGGTCATGGCCACAAAGTTGATGTCAGGGTACTTCTCGGCTTCCTCCTCCATGTAGGTCTGATGGCCGTAGGAGTTGGAGATGATCAGGTTGCAGCCCTGGCCGACAAGGTCCTCGGCTGCGTCGGCGGTGACGCCGCCCTCAGCGATCTTGTACTTCCAGACGATCTGGTCATCGGACATGCCCAGCTCGGCGGCAGCTTCCTTGATGCCGTTGATGTGCGCGGCGCTGTAGCCTTCGGTCTCGTCGCCCAGAATGATAGCACCGACCTTGACGTCGGGGGCCTGGTTGTTGCTGCTGCCCTCTGCAGTAGCGGTGGTACCGGCGGCGCTGCTGGCAGCAGTGTCAGCGGTGGAACCACAGGCGGCCAGGCTGAACACCATAGAGGCGGCCAGCAGAATGCCCATCAGTTTCTTCATGTGTGTTGTTCCTCCCTGTTGTGTGTACAGAAAACGGCAAAAATGCGTCGCTTCGTGCCGGAATCTGCCGGGAATTGACGCATTTTGCTGCCTTGCAAGACCCATTGTAGCCGCTTTACGATCCGTTTGCAATAATTTTTAAATTTTTGTGAAAAGTTCAGCAAAACAGGTAAATGTTTTGCCTGTGCAGACAGTACACTGGGCAGGACGCACAACGAAAAAAAGTAAAAGTCATACTTTCTTGTGCAAAAGTATGACTTTTACTTTTGGGTCCGCCCTCCTCAAAGGGAGGCTTTTACCTCTGATGAATAAACTTTCTGTCCAGCCCCTGCTTTACGGCGGCGTTGAGCACGACCCAGGTCAGGAACACCTCGATGGGCAGCATCGTCGTGTTCTTTACCAGACCCGAGGTGAAATAGTAAAGGTAGCCCTTGCCGTAGAGCATCGCCTTCCAGACGCTGCCCAGCAGGACGTTGCTGCCGTAGTTGATGATGAGCCGCGTCACAATAATGCGCGGCAGCGTCGGTTTTTGGCGGTACAGCATAACGCCGTAGATCAGTCCCGACAGCATGGCCGTAATGAGGTAGCCGGGGAAATACGGCTCGCCGTAGCTTGCCAGCAGGAAACCCACCGTATCAATGATAGCCCCGGCCATCATGCCGACGACGGGGCCGTAGCACATGCAGCCCAGCGAGACGGCGAGGAAGCTGAAGTAAATTTTCAGGCTCGGCCCCAGCAGGTAGATGGGCAGGCTTTCCAGCACGATGGCCATGGCGCAGACCAGCCCCGAAAAGGCCAGCACCCGCGGGTTGTTCAGCTCGCGCCGGGCAGCGCGCCAGTAGTCAGCGGAAAAGACGGACAGCTTTTGTTCGCACATAAAAAATCCTCCTTTGTGCGTTGCCGCACAAGGGAGGAGGCAATTTTTGTCGGATGGGCACAACGCCGCATCCGCCGTTGCACACCATCATGCAGCAGTGGGATGCGAAACCTGCACCGCGGACGTTTCCGTCACTTCGTCCTGCCACAACTCCCCGTTGGTCAGGCACTCCGGGGCTAAGCCCCACGCGCAGGTCTCTACTCTGCGAAAACACTTTTAATTATACATAGATTTTGGGGAAATGCAAGAGAAAGCTTTTTGTAAAGGTCAACGGGCAGTACCCCTCAGGCCTCGTAAACTCGGCCAGCGCCCCACTTCGTGGGGGCACCTTTCTCGCGGGCAGTGCCCACGCAAAAGCCTCCCCTCACAGGGGAGGTGGCCGAGCGCAGCGATGGCCGGAAGGGTTCTGCCCGTTCGCCGCAGTTACGCGCTTTTCCGGGCACTTTCCCCTTTACAAGGCGCGTCCGCAGGGGCCGCACATCTGCGGCCCGCAGCCGTGCCTTGACGACCATTTGCGGGGAAATCGCGCGCCGATCACGCCCAACCCCTGCATAGGGCTAGAACCCTATCGGCTTCACCCCGCACGCCTCCAGCGCGTGCCTGCACAGCACCTCGGTGCTGTCGATGAAGAACTTGCCCAAGTGCTCGTCCCGCTTAACGAGACTCAACTCTGTGCAGCCCAGCACGGCCATGTCGCAGCCCTGCTTTTTCAGGTCGTGCACCGCCGCGCCGAACTTTGCCATATCGGCGCGTTTGCCCTGCTTGATGTCGTCATAAATGACCGACATGACCTCCTGCTGGTGCTCCTCCGACGGTACCGCCCAATCAATGCCCTGCGCCTGGCAGGCGAGCTGATACGTCTCGGCGGCCAGCGTGCCGTCCGTTGCCAGAATGCCCAGCTTTGTGCAGCCTGCCGCCTTAGCATCCGCTACAGTCAGCCGCGGCATGTTCAGCACAGGCACGGGCAGCGCCTCGGCCAGGCGGTCATAAAAATAGTGCGCTGTGTTGCATGGAATCGCCAGCACTGTTGCGCCGTAGTGTACCAGGCTGAAGCCATCCTGCTCCATCACAGCAAACGGATCATCCTTGCTTTTACCCATGATGAACGCTGTGCGGTCCGGTGTCGACGCGCGGGACGAGATGACAATGTCGATATGGTCCTGGTCGCACGTCGCGGGTGTGTGGTCGATCAGCATCTGATACAGATAACAGCTGGCCGCGGGTCCCAGCCCTCCCAGAATTCCCAGCACCTGTTTTTGTGGTTTTGTCTGCAGCGTGGCACACCCCTCCTTATAATACACTTATAGTATATTATAAGGCTAACTGCGCAATTATGCAAGGGCAAGGGCGACGGTTTTCGGGAGATTCGCAATAAAAAACGCCCTGCATTTTCATGCAAGGTGTCTGTGGTGGCTCCTAATTTCAATTCAATTATATTGCAGACCGCCCCCCTGCCTCCCTTGTCAAAGGGAGGTGGCGCCGCAGCGCCGGAGGGATTCCAGCCTGTTGCCGACTGCTTTCCTTTAACCACCCAGTAGGGGCCGGGCATGCCCGGCCCGCACGCTTCCGTAAGCCTCTCCACCAATCTTAAACAACAACATCCCACGCCAACCACCCCGGCCACATCAGCTTCCGCCCGCGCGGAATCTCCCGGGTGCTTTACTTTTTACGCACCACATTAGTCAAGCGATAGAATCCGTTGCAGCGACGGATTCTGTTTTTGTTTTTATGGGGTTACAGAGCGATTGAGGCAATCGCTGGTTTTGCCGATGAAGCGGTAGTAGATTTCGATGCGCATCACCGTTTCACCGTCGATTATCTCTTTCTCGTGGACGATGATTTTCTCAATCAGCGTGTGAACCAGTTCCTCATCCAGTTCCGTAATGTCTGCATACGGGGCGACCAAATTGGTGAAATCCTGTATGCCCTGCGTTTTGGTGGTTGCTTCGGTGAGCAACGCTTGAATTTCTGTGGCGCGGGTTTTCAATTCTTTTGTTTCCGCTTCATACTTGGCAGATAGGGTTTGGTAGAGGTCATTCGAGAGCCGTCCGAACACGTTATCCTCGTAGATGCGCTGCACCAGCGTGGCCAGTTCGGACAGGCGGCGCTGGGCTGCGTCCAATTCTTTTTTCATGGCTTTCTGCTCGCTCAACTGCCCAGCCTGTGACAAGCCCATCAGATAGTCCGCATACGCATCGGCATCCTCGGCAGCCAGCATAGCGTGACGGCGGATGTCTGCCAGCACGATAGCCTTGACCTGTTCCAGCGAGATATAGTGCGTGGTACACACCTTGCCGCCGTAACGCCGATTGGTGTTGCAACTGAATGTCCCCAACGACTTGCGGCGCTCGTCTTTTTTGCGGCTGCAAAACGCCATGCGCTTGCCGCACTCTCCACAGAACATGATTCCACGGAAAATGTTATTCTCGCTGCGCTTTTTACCCGGCTGCTTGACCTTGATGCGCTCCTGTACCGTCCAGAAAGTCTCGGCATTCACCAGCGCTTCGTGCGTATCCTCCACAACGACCCAATCCTCTTCGGGTTTCCAAATCATCTTTTTTGACTTGAAATTTTGCGTGCCGGTGCGGAAATGCACCATATTCCCGATGTAGACTTGATTCATCAGAATGGCACGAACCGTGCTGTGATCCCACGCATACGGATAGGTCAGAACAATATCCGAGGCAAAGGTTCCAAACTTTTCATGCAGGTACGCCTGTGGGCGGAGAACCTGCTTTTCTCCCAGTTCCTTTGCAATGATGCTGCAGCTTTTGCCCGCAAGCGACATTTGGAAGATTTCCTTGACGACCCATGCGTACTGATTCGGAACGAGCTTGTGGCGGTCATTGGGGTCACGGTCATAGCCATACGGTGGATACGCACCCGTGAATTCCCCACGCAGTGCCTTTGCCTTGAATGCTGACTTGACCTTGCGGCTGATGTCCTTGGCATACCATTCGTTGATGATATTCTTGAACGGCGCAAACTCGTTATCCCCGGCAGCGGAATCTACGCCATCCGTGATGGCGATGAACCGCACCTTATTTTCCGGGAAGATAACTTCCGTGTAGCGTCCGACTTCCAGATAGTTGCGGCCAAGGCGCGACAGATCTTTTACAATAATTGTTCGCACCCGCCGCTGCTCGACCAGTTCCATCATCTCAGTAAACGCAGGGCGGTCAAAGTTTGTGCCGGAGTAGCCGTCGTCCATAAAGAACCGGCAATTCGTAAAACCGTGTTCCTTAGCGTACTGCCCCAGAATGGCACGCTGGGATTGGATGCTCATGCTTTCGCCGCCGACTTCATCGTCGCGGCTCAATCTGCCATATAAAGCAGTAATATCCTGTAGCTGTTTCTCTTTCATTTTCCATCCTTTACAATATCTACCATCCTGTAGATATTGCAAGTGGACTTCCGCTTGATATGCGAAAAGCATTTCTGCCTTTGTCCAGGAATGTGCTGGAACGTGCGGCGCAGGTTCGCCAGCAGCAATCTATGCTGCGAACCTTGATACGCTACACCAAGGAAACGTACCAGTTGGGTGTCATCAACATCGAAATCGGCAATGAGGAAGAAGGCCATGCACTTGTAAAAGAAGCACAGGAAATTTACAAGAAGCTGTATGGCGAGATACCTGCCATTATGGAACGAAACCGTCAACGAGACAAGGAGTATCTGGAAAGTAATGGAATTACGCTTTCCGAAGAACCTCCTAAACTAACAGGCTGACGGCACAGCGGTTCTCTCACGAAAGTGAGGAAGCCGCTTTTTCTATGCCTACTTTCCCGCGCTCAATTCCCGCACAATTTTCCATCAATGCCAAAACAGCCCGCTTTCGATAAAATGAATCTGTAACCCGATACCAAAACAGGTGTCGGCAGCAGCATTCCGAAAGGGGGCTTTTTTATAAGGCAAGAAAAGAAAATTTTATCGAAAGCCTATCGGCACAAAATCGGCAGGGTGACATTTGAGGTCACGTCCTATGATAACCCGGCAGGCACACAAACATCACAGGAAATGCTTTTGCAGATGATGGAGCAGAAGATGCACGGAGAGAGGAGATGATTTCCCGATGAAGCAATTCAACGACATTACAATTATCGGCATCGACCAAGGATACGGCAATATGAAAACCGCAAATACCATCTTTCCCACAGCCATTACTGCCTACGATACCGCACCTATGTTTAAGGGTGATGTGCTGGAATACGGCGGCAGATTCTACCGCGTGGGCGAAGGTCACAAAGGCTTTGTGGCAGATAAGTCAGAGGACGGTGATTTCTACCTGCTGACGCTGGCGGCCATCGCTAAGGAGTTGGAACAATACCGGCTGTTTACCGCCAACCTGTGTTTGGCGGTGGGGCTGCCACTGAGCTGGGTCGGCAGCCAGCGCGAGAGCTTTCGGCAGTATCTGATGCAGAATGAAACTGTAAGTTTCCGCTTCAACGGAAATCCGTTTCAGCTTCGCATTGTAAGCTGCAAGGTGTACCCGCAAGGCTATGCGGCCATTGTCCAGCAGTTGGCAGACTTTGAGGGGGAGCATCTGTTGGCCGACATCGGCAACGGCACAATGAATCTGCTTTACTTGACGGATTCTCAGCCGCAGGAGAACCGCTGTTGGACGGAGAAAATCGGTGTGAACCAGTGCATGATCCGCGCTAAAGAAGCGGTGCTCCGTCGTTTCGGCAGCAAAATCAGTGACAGCACGGTGGAGCAGGTTCTGCGCACCGGCACAGCGAAAATCGATGTCGATTACCTCGCCTGTATTCGCGAGGTCGCAGCCAGCTATGCAGCCGAACTGTTTGCAGCCTTGCGCAGTTACGAGTACGACCCCGCCACCACACACCTGACGATTGTGGGCGGCGGCGGGCAGTTGATCAAGCACTTTGGCAGCTATGACCCGGAACAGGTCACCATTGTGGACGACATCTGCGCTGCTGCCAAGGGGTACGAGTACATGGCCTACCGCCAGATGCTCCGAGGGTAAAACCGTGCCGGAGGTACGGACGACCAATCTGCGGTTCAACCTTGGCAAAGAATCGCAGCGGAAAGCGTGGCAGTATTTGCGGACGATGGACAAATCAGTGTTCAAGTCGTACAGCCAAGCGGTTGCCACGGCAGTGGTGGACTACTTTGACCGCTACTACCAGACGCAGGATGACCCCTATCTGGAAACGCGGGCGCGCGAGGAAGTTTGTGCAGCAAATCGTGGATGCAGTGCGGGAGACGATGCCGGTCTTTCTGGCAGGGTGCATGACCGGGATGGCGCAGAACCCCGCCGCTGTTTCTCCCCAGCTTGTAAAAGAGCCTGTGAAGGACAGCATCAACTGGGATTTTGTGGGTGCTGATATGCCTGTGCGGACTTTACAGGAATGTCTGGACGAGTTTGTGGCAGAGCGCCCACTCCAGCCGGATGAATACCCCGATGTTGTCAGTGGGCTTTCCTACTGCAAACGCTGCCACTCTCCGCGCAGAACACGGCAGGTGCTGTTCGGGAAAGAAAGAATCCTCCCGATAGTGTGCAGATGCCGGATGGAAGATGCTGCTTTTGTTCAAAGCGGCGGCACAAATGGCAATAAGCAGCGGCAGAATTTCAGTTTCAAAACGTAGACACCCAAACATGGCTGACTTTCACACCAAAAAGGAGAAAGTATGACCGAAGATGAGAAAAAGTTGATACAGGCACGGCACAGGCTGGAAGCTGTGCAGGCCCGCAACCGCGTATGGTGACGATGCGTCCATTGGATGCCCACGGAAAATGGCAGGGCAAAACGCAAAAAGAATACCTGTGCCGCAAAGCCGATGAGGAGCGCGGCTTTACAGCACAGGAGTTTTTGCAGGCAAAAGAGGACGGCTGGGAAAAGCAGTACAAATACAGAAGCGCAGCGGGCGTGTCGGCGTGGCTGACGCCCACACAGGCCGCCCGTGAGCCGGGGTGGGAACGCTGCTCGAAGCAGCCGAAAGCGGCAAAATTCGGGCGACAAAACCCGCTGTGTGCGCGTTGGAACAGCCCGGAGCAACTGCTGGATTGGCGAGAAGCATGGGCAGATGCCGTGAACCGCGCACTGGAAGAAAAGCAGCAATCTGCCCGTGTGACCCACCTGAGCCACGCGGCGCTGGGACTGGACGAGCAGCCCACAGTGCATGAGGGCAGCCAAGCCCGCAGCCTTGAGTTGCAGGGCATCAAGGCAGACCGCTGCGAACTGAACCGCCAAATCCGCGCGGACAACAAGCTGCTGCGGGAACTGAAAGCCCAACTTGCCAAGCTGTCCAAGGTCGTTGAAAACACTGTAGCCTTGTGCAGCAGCTTTCTGCCACCACAAAACAGTACCTTGGAATTGAGAATACGATTCAGCCGGAGGATGTTGATGCTGTTCATCAACAGCGTATTGCCTTGCGGCCAATCATCGCCATCGAACGAGAACGGACGCTATACCGCGAAAGCCGTGTTGATGATACGGCAATTTCGCTTGCGGAAAAAATCGTAGATACAGAAATCGAGAATGTTTACAGCACCCCTAAACAGCAGAATATTTCTCAAAGTCATAACGAAAAATCCCGATAAAAGGCCAGCGGCAGCTTTCGCAAAGAAAGCCGCCGCTGTTGTCAAAATGGATACTCTTAGAATTTTCCGCCGGAGCTGCCGCCAAAACCGTCGCTGTCGGTACTCGACCCGCTGGAACTGCTGTCGTCCTTGACGGGGTCGTACGTTTCGGTCTCGGTGGTGTAGGTGTAGGTGTCCATCACCAGCGGCATTTCGGCAAACGCCGGCACAGCGCAGAACAGGCACAGCAGCAGGGCCGTAAGCAGAGAAAACAGTTTCTTTTTCATACTCTGTTTCCCCCCTTTCAAAACAGGATGGCAAGCAGGATCATCAGCGGAACACTGATGCCCGCAAACCAGGCGGCAAATTTGCGCTTGTCAATGGGCAGGTCGCCCACCAGCTTGCCGGTCTGCCCGTTCATGGCGAACAGATAATCCTTGCCCTGCCACTTGGTGTGCAGCATCCAGACGGGCAGTAGCGCGTAGTGCTTGGCGGTGTAATCAATGCTGATGTTTTCGCTCAGGGTGCTTACGCTGCTGTAGCCGGTAATGCTGGCCGAAAGCTCGCTGCTGACCGAGTTCTGCATACGGCTGTGGGCGCGGGCTTGGCAGGTGTCGGCGTCCTCATCGTATTTGTCGGCCATGTAGCCCGGCAGATAGGCGGTCGAGAAGGGCTGGAACGCGCGGTAGTCATACGGCTCAATGGCGTCCATGTGGCCGTTGGGCATCTTGGTCGAGCCATCCACCGTGAAGTTCCACGTCATCAATATGCTGCAAAAGACGAACTTAGAGAATAAACTCCAGCTTGCCATTGCCGCCACCGAAGCAAAATTGGTGGTAGAGGTGGCAGATACCTGAACCGTTATTCCATAGCAAACAGTACGTAAAAATGAAGCACCCGGGAGGGCTGAATCCCTCCCGGGTGTTTCAATTTAGAACCGCTCCACGCCATCACTCGTTACGCGCGCGTAGACGAGGGGCGGAAGCGTCGGCGGCTCATCGCGGATGACAAGGCCGCCGCGGTACATTTCCTCGGCTGCGGCAAACAGGCTCTCGTCGTCGGCATAGAACGTGCAGATGCTCTTCCCTGCCTTGACGTAGTCGCCCAGCTTTTTGTGCATCGTAATGCCCGCGGCAAAGTCGATGCTGTCTTCCTTCTTGATGCGGCCCGCGCCCAGCAGCACGCTGGCATTGCCGATCTTCTCGACGTCGTTTTTGTAAATATAGCCGTCGGCGGGGGCGGTCAGCTCATAGCTGTACTTTGCCTTTTGGAACTTGTCGGCGTCGCGCAGTACGCTGGTGTCGCCGCCCTGCGCGGCAAACATCTGGCAGCACTTTTCAAACGCGGAGCCGTCGGCAATGACGCTCTCGGCCAGCTTACGGCAGGTAGGCATATCGCCCTTGCCCGCCAGCACCAGCATGTTGCCGGCCAGCTGCAGGCAGACCTCGGTCAGGTCCGCGGGGCCCTTGCCCTGCAGGACGGCCATGCTCTCGGCGACCTCCAGTGCATTGCCGATGTTGTGGCCGAGAGGCTTGTCCATATCGGTGATGAGCGCCGCGACCTTGCGGCCATGCGCCGTGCCGATGGCGACCATCTGGCGGGCCAGCTCCAGCGCACCGTCCAGGTCCTTCATGAACGCGCCGTCGCCCATCGTGACATCGAGCAGGATCGCGTCCGAACCGGCGGCCAGCTTCTTGGACATAATGGAGGACGCGATCAGCGGGATGCAACCGACGGTGGCGGTCACATCGCGCAGGGCGTACATCTTCTTGTCGGCGACGGCGATCTTGCCGCTTTGGCCGATGACCGAAATGCCGATCTCGTTGACCTGCCTGAAAAATTCTTCCTGCGTCAGGCTCGTGCGGGTGCCGGGGACAGCCTCCATCTTGTCAATCGTGCCGCCCGTGTGGCCGAGGCCGCGCCCGCTCATCTTGGCGATCTTGACACCGCAGGCCGCCACGATGGGCGCAATGACCAGCGTCGTCTTGTCACCGACGCCGCCGGTGGAGTGCTTGTCGGCCTTGATGCCTGCGATGGCAGACAGATCGACCATATCGCCGGAGTGGGCCATGACGTCGGTCAGCATGGCGGTTTCCTCGTCAGTCATGCCGCGCAGGTAGATGGCCATGAGAAGCGCCGACATCTGGTAGTCGGGCACATCGCCTGCCACATAGCCGTTGACGGCGAAGGACAGTTCTTCATGGTTCAGCGTACCGCCGTCGCGCTTCTTGGCGATAATATCGTTCAAATGCTTGTAGCGTGAGCTCTGGTCCTTGTTGTA
>ERZ773175.1821-NODE-1821-length-11150-cov-4.995493_pt1 | contig 11150 bp, 6 predicted proteins | sample MGYA00581004_ERZ773175 | MGnify/ENA primary metagenome ERZ773175 (study PRJEB29015, sample SAMEA2737834) | human gut metagenome | biome: human gut; feature: human-associated habitat; material: faeces | place: China | collected 2012 ...
GAAAAGACGCTCGAACGCGTCTGCGAGGCCCTCGCCGCCCTGGGCATCGCGCCCGAGCCCGAGGACTGCGCCCCACAGAAGGACCTGCTTCTTGCACACGTGAGAGCCAACGTCGAGCGCCTCGAAGCCGGACTCGACATGATCGTCTTCGACAAGGAGGACGAGGACCCCGTGCCGCCCGTCGCCCCCGTGACGCCCGCCGACCTCGCGCCCGACGACGCCGAACCCGTCGTCACCGCCCCCGTGCAGTTCGAGGTCCCGCTCATGCCCGTCGAGGTCGAGAAGGCCGACATCATGCTCATCCCCGAGATGGAGATGAGGGACGCGGTGCGCATCTCACTCCCGACGCTCTCCGACGTCTTCGACGACGAGCCCGCCGCCGAAACGGATGCCGAGACGGAAGGCGAGGCTCAAAACGAGCCCGTGGCCGAGTCCTGCGGCGACCCGCACCACACGCCCGTCACCTTCATGGAGGTGATCCGCGACGGCCTGATGGACCGAGGCGTCAATCCCGTCCTTCAGACGACGCCCAACGACGCCACCATGACGATCGGCGGACGCACGCTCCTGCGCGCCACCTTCTGGAGCGGCCGCGCCGACGTGCTCGTGCCCGCCTTCGACGACGTCAAGCCCCGCACGTGCGCGGGCTGCCGCCTCGTGCACAACGGCGCCTGGCGCATGTGGTCGCTCGCCGAAGCCGACCTCACGCAGCGCTTCGTGCAGGACTTCGTCGTCTTCATCGCCCGAACGGCCGAAGCCCTCCGATGACGGACCGGTGAAAAACCGCAAGTGACCCGCCGCCCGCAGGAGAAACGCCTCTCCCGCGGGCGGTTTTGCATCGAACCCCGCCGTCAAAAGGCCTCTCCCTCAACGAGAAGGATCAGGTTTTCCGTCTTCTGCCGTCAACTTTCGGCAAAATCACTTGATTAGTCGGCTATCTTCTTCGAACACCCGGAACTGACGATCCGTTCATACCTGTGGGATTGCAGAGGACACTACTGAGACTGCGCGCCGTTTTACAGCGCGAAAGTCCCGAAAACCTCGTCTTCCCCTCGAGCAGTAGCGATCCCAATGATGAAGCACGCGTCAGAAACATCGGAAAAAGCGCTCGAAAATTGAAGAATCTTTACGTTCGGCGCCGTTTCGATTTGGTACAATCCTGAACGTTCGTTCAGAAGGTTTGCTAGAATTCTGAACAGCCGTTCAGTCATTTCTGAACAGGTGTTCAGGAAAGAGTCCCGCAACACGGCACTTTCCGACGACCTGATACAACCGTTTTCGACAAAAACCAGAAAGTACATTGACATGTTGTCAACGCACAAAACCATCACCCTGGCGCTGATGTGCGCCCTGGCTTCCACGACCGTGCTCACCGGCTGCAAGGACGGCGCCCAGCAGGGTCAGGCCGCCCAGAGGCAGATGCCTCCGACGGAAGTCACCTACGTGACGGCCAAGACGACCGACCAGACGCTTCAGACGACCCTGACGGGCCGCACCAGCGCCTACTATGAAGCCGAGGTTCGCCCGCAGGTCAACGGCGTCCTCGTCAAGAAGCTCTTCAAGGACGGTTCCGAAGTCAAGGCCGGCCAGCAGCTCTATCAGATCGACGACGCCCCCTACGTCGCCGCGCTCAAGTCCGCAGAAGCCTCGCTCGCCCAGGCCAATGCCAACCTCGTGAAGGCTCGCGCCGACGCGAAGCGCTCCTCCGAGCTCGTGAAGATCAACGCCGTCTCGAAGCAATCCGACGACGCCGCTCAGGCCGCGCTCAAGTCCGCCGTCGCCAACCAGAAGGCCGCCGAGGCCGCCGTGGCGACCGCGAAGGTCAACATGCAGTACACGAAGGTACTCTCCCCGATCTCGGGCCGCATCTCCCGCTCCGAATTCACGGAAGGCGCGCTGATGGCCGCCTACCAGGCCACGCCGCTCACGCGCGTGCAGCAGCTCGACCCGATCTACGTCGACGTGACGCAGAAGGCCGACGACCTGATGCGCATCCGCCGCGACATCGCCTCCGGCGTGCTCAAGTCCGGCGACAACCAGAGCGCCCGCGTTCAGCTCGTCTTTGACGACGGCTCCGTCTACCCGCACGAGGGCGAGCTGACGTTCACCGACGTCACCGTCAACGAATCCACCGGCATGGTCAACGTCCGCGCCGTGTTCCCGAACCCGGACAAGGTTCTTCTCCCCGGCCTCTACGTCCGCGCCAACCTCGTCGAGGGCGTGCGTCCCGACTCCATCGTCATTCCGATGCAGTGCGTGATGCGCGACGCCAAGGGCAACGCCTCGGTCTGGGTGATCGACGCCGAGAACAAGATCGCCACCCGCAAGATCACGGCCTCCCGCTCGATCGGCACGAGCTGGCTCGTCGAGTCCGGCCTCAAGGCCGGCGACCGCGTCGTCTTCGAGGGTTTCCAGCGCACCCGCGCCGGCGCCACCGTTTCGCCCAAGGAGGCCGACGCCTCCAAGATGCTCGACAAGACGGGCAAGTCCCTCTACTAATACGGACTGAGGCAGAAAACCATGTTCTCACGCTTTTTCATTGAGAGGCCCGTCTTCTCGTGGGTGATCGCCATCGTGATCATGCTCGCGGGCGCTCTCTCCATCCTCAGGCTGCCGATCAGCCAGTTCCCGCAGATCGCGCCTCCGCAGGTAAGCATCTCCGCCACCTATCCGGGCGCCTCCGCCGAGACGATCGAAAACACCGTCACGCAGATCATCGAGCAGAACCTCACCGGTCTTGACGGCTACCTCTACATGTCGTCGACGTCCGACTCGACGGGCCGCGTGTCCATCACGGTGACCTTCGAGGCCGGCACGAACCCCGACATGGCTCAGGTTCAGGTCCAGAACAAGATCCAGACGGCCCTGACCACGCTTCCGCAGGTCGTGCAGCAGATGGGCGTCACCATTCAGAAGACGTCCGCCAACTTCCTGATGGTCGTGGGCTTCATCTCCAAGGACCACAGCATGAACGCCTCCGACTTGGGCGACTACCTCGTCGCCCATGTTCAGGAGCCGCTCTCGCGCGTGCAGGGCGTCGGTGAAGCCGAAGTGTTCGGCTCCGAATACGCCATGCGCATCTGGCTCGACCCGAGCAAGATGGTGAAGTACAAGCTCAACCCGAGCGAAGTCAAGGCCGCCATCTCGGCCCAGAACGCCCAGGTCTCCGCCGGCGGCATCGCCCAGCAACCGACCGACGGCAAGCAGCTCTTCACGGCCACCATCTCGTCGGCAAGCTTGCTGCAGACGCCTGAGGAATTCCGCAACATCCTCCTCAAGACGACCGAGGACGGCGCCAAGGTCTACCTGCGCGACGTCGCTGAAGTCGCCGTCGGCCAGCAGACCTACATGGCCTTCGCCACCTACGACGACTATCCGGCCTCCGGCATGGCCATCAAGCTCGCTTCGGGCGCCAACGCCATCGCCACGCAGAAGGCCGTGCTCGAACGCGTCGAGGAACTCAAGCCGAGCTTCCCCGAAGGCATGGAAGTCGTGATTCCGTTCGACACGACGCCGTTCGTCTCCGCAGCTCTCAAGGGCGTGATCAAGACGCTCTTTGAAGCCATCGTGCTCGTCGTCGTGGTGATGTACCTCTTCCTGCAGAACTTCCGCGCGACGCTCATCCCGACGATCGCCGTGCCGGTCGTGCTTCTGGGCACGTTCGGCGCGCTCTTCGCCTGCGGCTTCTCCATCAACATGCTGACGATGTTCGCCATGGTGCTCGCCATCGGCCTGCTGGTGGACGACGCCATCGTGGTCGTGGAGAACGTCGAGCGCGTGATGCGCGAGGACGGCACCGACCCGAAGACCGCCACCATCAAGTCGATGGGCGAAATCCAGTCGGCCCTCGTGGGCATCGCCATGGTCCTTTCGGCCGTGTTCGTGCCGATGGCCTTCTTCGGCGGCTCCACGGGCGTCATCTACCGCCAGTTCTCGGTGACCATCGTCTCAGCCATGGCGCTTTCCGTCGTCGTCGCCCTGACACTGACGCCGGCCCTCTGCGCCACGATGCTCAAGCCGGTCAACCATGAGGAGCACCACGGCAAGGGCGGCTTCTTCGGCTGGTTCAACCGCAGCTTCGACGCCTTCACGCAGTCCGTCAAGGCCCTCATCGCCAAGTCGATCCACGGCTGGAGCGTCATGCTCGTCGCCTACGCCGCCGTCGTCGGCCTGATGGTCTGGGGCTTCAAGGCGCTGCCAACCTCGTTCATGCCGCAGGAAGACCAGGGCGTCCTCATGATGATGTCCCAGCTCCCCGACGGCGCGACGCTCGAGCGCACCGACCTTGAGATGAAGAAGATCCAGCAGACGTTCGCCAAGACCGAAGCCAAGTCCGTCGAGTCCGTCTTCGTGGTCCGCGGCTTCTCCTTCGCGGGTACGGGCCAGAACATGGCTCTGGGCTTCCTGAAGCTTCGCGACTGGAGCGAGCGCACGACGCCCGACACGTCGGTCGCCGCCATCCAGGGCCGCACCATGGGCATCCTCATGGGTCACCCGGACTTCAAGCAGGCCAGCACCTTCGTCTTCCCGCTTCCGCCGGTTCCCGAACTCGGCGTGGCCGACGGCTTCGACCTCTACATCCAGGACAACACGGGCGGCACGCACGACAAGCTCATGCAGTACATGGGCCAGTTCCTGATGAAGGCCAACGCCGACCCGCGTCTGACGATGGTCCGCCACAACGGCATGGCCGACACGACGCAGTTGAAGCTCGTGCTCGACTATGAAAAGCTCTCGGCCCTCAACCTCAGCATCGGCGAAGTCAACTCCGCCATCTCGACCGTCCTCTCCGGCTCCTACGTCAACGACTACATGGACCGCGGCCGCGTCAAGCAGGTCTGGGTCATGGGCAACACGGGCTCGCGCATGCAGCCCGAAGACATCCTCGGCTGGCACGTTCGCAATGCCAACGGCGAGATGGTGCCCATCGGCACGTTCGCCAAGTTCGAATGGACCTACGGCAGCCCGCGTCTCGAACGCTTCAACGGCCTTCCCGCCGTGAACATCCAGGGCAACCCGCGTGCGGGCGTCTCCTCCGGTCAGGCTATGGCCGCCATTGAGGAAATCGCCAAGGAAGTCTTCCCCGCCGGCTACGAAATCGCCTGGAACGGCGTTTCGTACCAGGAAAAGGCCGCAGGCAACCAGGGTCCCGCGCTCTTCGCGCTCTCGATCCTCGTGGTGTTCCTCTGCCTTGCCGCCCTTTATGAAAGCTGGTCCGTCCCGATCGCGGTGCTCCTCGTGGTGCCCTGCGGCGTCGTGGGCGCCCTCGGCCTCACCGGCGCGCTCGGCATGTCCAACGACATCTACTTCCAGGTCGGCCTTCTCACGACGATCGGTCTGGTGAGCAAGAACGCCATTCTGATCGTGGAATTCGCCAAGGAGTACATGGAACAGGGCAAGGATGCGATCCACGCCGCCGAAGAGGCCGTGCGTGTCCGCCTGCGTCCGATTCTCATGACCTCCCTCGCCTTCGGTCTCGGCGTGCTCCCGCTCGCCATGGCCCACGGCGCGGGCGCCGGCGCCCAGAACGCCATCGGCGTGGGCGTGCTCGGCGGCATGCTCGCAGGCACCTTCCTCTGCATCGCCTTCGTCCCGGTCTTCTACGTGCTCGTCGACCGCTTCCTCGGCGGCAAGAAGCGCCACGAAAAGAACCAGATCCAGCAGGCCTGATGCAGGTGACTGACATCACGACACATTGAAATCTCAGGGCGGCGGGCCTCACCCGCTCCGCCGCCCTCACGGAACAAACATCATGTCCACGACGATTTTCAAGATCCTTCCCCTCTGCGCGGCCCTCGCCCTGACAGGCTGCGTCAACCTCGCCCCGGACCACGACCGTCCCGCCGCGCCCGTCGAACAGGCGTGGCCCACGGGCGAAGCCTACGACGCCGCCTCCGTGCGCAGCGAAGCCCTGCCCGCATGGCAGGCCTTCTTCACGGACGAGCGCCTTCGCAAGGTGATCGATCTCGCCCTCAAGGAAAACCGCGACCTCCGCGTCTCGGCCCTCAACATTGAAAAGGCCCGCGCCCTCTACGGCGTGCAGCGCTCCGAGCTCTTCCCGACCGTCGCCGCCGCCGCTAGCAACGCAGGCAAGCACACCCCGGCAAGCGTCGCCGGCACGAGCACGACGACCCACACCTACACGGCCCAGCTCGCCATGACGAGCTATGAGCTCGACTTCTTCGGCCGCGTGCGCAACCTCAACGAACAGGCCCTGCAGGCCTACCTCGCCTCCGAGGACGCCCGCCGCTCCGCCCAGAGCGCCCTGATCGCCCAGGTCGCCTCCGGCTGGCTTGCGCTCGGCGCCGACCGCGCCCAACTCGAGCTCCAGAAGGAGACCCTCGCAAGCCAGGAGGAAAGCTTCCGTCTCATCGAGGAAAGCTACAGGCTCGGCGCCGCGAGCAGGCTCGACTATGAGCAGGCCCGCACAACGGTCACGGCCGCCCGCGCCCAGATCGCGTCCTACATCCGCGCCGTCGCGCAGGACAAGAACGCCCTCGACCTTCTCTGCGGCACCACCGTCCCCGAGGATCTGCTCCCTGCGGGTCTCGCCACCGGCGTCACGCAGACGGCCGTCCTCCCCGCCGGCCTTCCCTCCGAAGTGCTCCTCAAGCGTCCCGACATCGCTGCGAGCGAACGTGACCTGATCAGCGCCGAAGCCAACATCGGCGTCGCCCGAGCCGCCTTCTTCCCGAGCGTCTCGATCACCGCCGGCGCAGGCACCACGGGCATGCAGCTCTCGAACCTCTTCGACGCGCACACGGGCTTCTGGTCCTTCACGCCCTCCGTGAACCTTCCGATCTTCACGGGCGGCCGCAACGTCGCCACCCTTGAAGCCGCCAAGGTCGGCCAGAAGATCGCCGTCGCGAACTACGAAAAGGCCATTCAGACCGCCTTCAGGGAAGTCTCCGACGCCCTCGCCACCGAAGGCACGATGGACCGTGAACTCACGGCCCGCCGCGAATACGCCGAGGCCGCCACCAAGGCCTGGGAACTCTCCGACGCCAGCTACAAGGCGGGCGCCATCTCCTACAACGACGTTCTGACGAGCCAGCGCGCCATGGTCGGCGCCAAGCAGGCCCTCATCGGCGCCGAACTCTCCAAGTCGATGAGCGCCATCATCCTCTACAAGGTGCTCGGCGGCGGCACGACCGTAGCCGAAGCGCAGCCGGCCGACAAGGCCGACAAGGAGTAATCCATGGCCAAAGTGACATTCACCATTCACAAGACGGGCAAGCACCAGCGCCACTCACGCCGCAACCAGATACTCGACGCCGCCCAACGCTGCTTCAAGAAGCAGGGCTTCCACAAGACGACCCTGCGCGACATCGCGCAGGAGTTCGGGATGAGCGCCGGCCACATCTACAACTACTTCAGCAACAAGGAAGCGATCATCGAGGCGCTCGTCGAACTGCGCACGCAGGAGTTCCTCGACATGATCGACACCGACAAGTTCGCCGACCTGCCGCCCGAAGAGCGCATGGACAAGGAGCTCGGCCAGGTAGTCGACGCCTACCTCAACCTCGACAACACGTCGCTCTCCATCGCGATCATGAACGAGGCCCTCATCAACCCGAAGGTCTATGAAATCGTCGTGGCCGCCGCGAGCAAGGTCCGCAACCACATCGTCGAGGCTCAGCTCCTCGCGATGAAGGAGGAGCGCCGCTACGCACCGCCCTACGAAGTGATCGAGAGCCGCTGCATGACCGCTCGAAGGCCTGCGCCTCGCGCACATCTTCACGCCCGAAATGGACGTGCCGCTCGTGCGTGAGATGGCCATCAAGCGCATCAAGCAGATCCTCGCGCTCGATGAGGCCGAGGACCAGGCCGCAGCATCCGCCGAGGCCAAGCTCAGGGCCGAAGCCATGGCCTGCGCCTACTATCCGGTCTCCGAAAAACCTGAGGCCTGAAGCCTGAAGCTTCTAAATAAAATCGGGAGTCTCCGCAACGGAGGCTCCCGATTTTTTCACTCTCATTTTCATGCGTCCCTCAGTCTTCCCGAGAGACGCATTTGAACGCCCTCTTTACGGCAGTCTCGACACGGCATCCGCCATCATGTCCCAGAAACGCGCGAGGTCAAGCTCGAGCGCGGCGTGGGTGTGACAGCCCTCGGGGGCCGTCCTGCGAAAGTCGGCGACGGTCATGCCGCGGGTGCGCGTGCCCGTGAGTTCGACGCTGATGGGCACGGGGACGTACCTGACGACCGTCGGGTCGAGCACGCACGCGATGGCGCACGGATCGTGCAGCGGCGCGTCGCCGAAGCCGCGCACGCGGCGGTAGCGGACGTTGAAGGCCGTGAGGATTTCAGCGAGGAGCTTCGCGGAGGCCGTCGGGATCGCGGCGATGCGGGCGACCTGCTCCTCGCTCACACGGGCCTGATAGGTGAGGTCGAGCCCGACCATCACGACCTTCCACTTTTCCTTGAAGACGATGTCGGCCGCCTCGGGGTCGGTGCCGATGTTGAATTCGGAGTACGGGCCGTGGTTGCCCGTGTGCACGGCGCCGCCCATGAGGACGACCTCCTTGACGCGCTCGACGATCCTGGGCTCCAAGCGCGCGGCAAGCGCAATGTTGGTGAGCGGCCCCGTCGGCACGAGCGTCACCGTCCCTGCGGGGCGGCTCATCACGGTGTCGATGATCACCTGCACGGCATGCCTCGGATCCGTCTTGAGCACGATCTCCTCGGGGAGCGTCGCGTCGTCAAGGCCCGTCTCGCCGTGGATTTCGGCCGCCACTTCGGGCTCGATCATCAGGGGACGCGTGGCGCCCGCCGCGATGGGAACGTCGTGAAGGCCCGCCACCTGCGCGATGGCCAGCGCGTTGCGGGTCACCTTGGCGATCGACTGATTGCCCGCCACGACCGTGATCGCGAGGATGTTCACGTTCGGATTGCCTGCGGCGAGCAGGATGGCGGCCGCGTCGTCGTAGCCGGGGTCGCAGTCGAGGATGATGTCGATCTTCTGGTTTTCGGTGCTCATGTTGCGTGCTCCTTGCGTTCGGAATGTTCGGCTGCGAAGATTGCCGGGCTTCAGACGGCGAGCACCTCGACCTCGGACCTTCTCGGAATTGAGGTGGCGGCGCCCTCGCGCGTCACCGAGATGGCGGAGGCCTTCGCGGCGCGGTTCATGGCGGTCCTCAAGTCCTCGCCCGCGGCAAGCGCGGCCACGGCATACCCCGCGAACGTGTCGCCCGCGCCCGTCGTGTCGACGGCCTTCATCTTCACGGCCGGCACGAAGAAGGGCTCGGCACCGGGCACACGGCCGCAGGCGCCCCTGCTGCCGAGTGTGAGGATGAGGTTCACGTCAGGATACCTGCGCTCGAGAAGCGCCATCAGGCCGGCGGCCTCAACGCCTTCGGCCTCGTCGGCCAGAAAGCCCCTCGCCTCGGTCTCGTTGACGATGAGCGCGTAGAGCCTTTCGAGCGGCGCCTTGAGAAGCGAAGCGTCGAAGGGAGACGGATTGAGGACGGTGCGCAGACCACGTTCGAGCGCAGCTTCGATAAGGCCCGCAGTGTCGGGGAGCTCGTTCTGCAGCATCACGATGTCGTCCTTCTCGCAGGCGTCGAGCGCAAGCAGCATGCTCTCCACCGTCACGCGGCCGTTGGTGCCGGGATAGTAGAGGATGCCGTTCTCGCCGTCCTCCGTCACCTGGATGAAGGTGTGGCCGCTCGCCTCGGACTCGTGCACGGCCAGCATCGAGACGTCGACGCCTTCGCCCTTGAGCACTTCAAGAAGCATACCGCCGTCGGCACCCACGCAACCCGCATGGAGGACCGTCGCTCCCGCGCGAGCAAGCGCCACCGACTGGTTGAGACCCTTGCCACCCGCATGCACGGCGCGGTGCGAGGCCGCAAGCGTCTCGCCGGGACGCACGAAGTGGTCGACGCGATAGACGTAGTCAAGGTTGAGAGAGCCGATGTTGAGGACTGCCATGTTCGATGGCGTCAATAAAGTGTTGGAACGGGACCCGCCGCCCGCCGAGGCGGGCGCGGGAGCTTCGGTGACACGCATTTTAGACCAGAGGCCCCTCATGACAAAAGCGTCTCAACATCATGAAAACGACTCGGGCGCAAGCTCCTCAGGCAGATCGCCTTCAGGCGTGCGTACGCCAGACGCCCTTGCGCCAGTAGTGCCACAGCACGACGCCCGCCGTGATGTAGTAGATCCAGTCGGCGGTCCAGACGACGGCGACGTTCGTCGTGAGGCGCGTGATCGTGAAGACGTAGCAGAGATAGACGGCCGAGGCGGCGATGGTCGCGACCGAGCTCTCCCAGGTTCGGCCGATGCCGCCCATCACGAAGAGCAGATACATCGCGGGCACGGCCGTGAGGAAGGAGCCGAGCATCACGTAAAAGGTCGCGTTCGCGGCCGAGATCACGCCCTCGATGCTCGTGAAGACCCCGAGCACGGCCGAGGGGAACACGGCGGCGAGCAGCATGACGGGCAGCATCGAAACGGCGCAGAGCACGAGGCCGCGTCGCACGAGGCCCGGCACCTCGTCCTCCCTGCCCTCGCCGATCAGGTTTGCAGCGACGGCGCCGCACGTCGAGCCGAAGGCGTGGATGAATAGGAAGAGCGTCGAGCAGATCTGGCGCACGATGTTCGAGACCGCCAGAGGCTCCTCACCGAGATGCTCGACCGCGAGGAAGAAGAGAAGCCACGCAAAGAACGCAAAGGCCTCCTGCACCATCAGCCAGCGCCCGAGCCTGAAGAGCGAGCGCTGCAGCGCGCCGTCCCAGGAGAAGCTCCCGAAAAGCGCATACTTCCCGTGGTCCACGCGAAGGAGTACGTAGCCGAGCAGGAACACGAGGCAGACCGCCTCCGAAATCGTCGAGGCAATGGCCGCGCCCGCAATGCCCATCGCGGGCACGGGACCTGCGCCGAAGATGAGCACGTAGTTGAGGACGAAGTTCGAGGCGACCATGACGAGCGAGCTCGCCGTCAGGACGCCGGGCCTGAGCGTCGCGATGAAGAACGCACGCAAAAGCGCGCAGGCAAACGCAAAGGGCAGGCCCCAGACGCGCCAGTAGAGATACGTGTCGGCCGCCTCAGCCACCGCCGCCGACTCGCAGGCCGTATCGAGAAAAGGCTTGGCCGCAAGGTCGGTGAGCCGAAAGGAGTACGTTTCATGGCAATAGCCTTTTGCACTACC
>ERZ773175.1828-NODE-1828-length-11133-cov-3.491966_pt1 | contig 11133 bp, 8 predicted proteins | sample MGYA00581004_ERZ773175 | MGnify/ENA primary metagenome ERZ773175 (study PRJEB29015, sample SAMEA2737834) | human gut metagenome | biome: human gut; feature: human-associated habitat; material: faeces | place: China | collected 2012 ...
TGCTCTTCGCCGATGCCGCAGGCGCGGTTGCCGATGATGCAGTGGGTCTGGTGGGTGTGCTTCACGACGGTCTTTTCGAACGGCGCATAGGTCGAGGGTGCGGCCCGCTCGAATCCGCGCACCGTCGCCGGGCGGTCGGCGAAATAACGGGCCGCCACCCCTTCGGCAGCCTTGGCCGAGAAATTGCCGATCGACGAGAAGACCATCTGATCCGTGGTGTGCGTACGCGCCGTGAAGGCGCGGATCGCGTCGCCGTCATAGCGCATCAGCGATGCCTTGCGGCCCAGAATGTTGTGCCCCAACTCCGAATCCGCGAAAAGCAGGTCCTCGAAGGTGTCGTATATCATGTCGGCGGGCGAATCCTTGTAGGTGTTGATCTCGTCCGCGATCACCTCCTTTTCGCGCTCCAGTTCCCGGTCGGGAAACGTCGAGTGGAAGGCGATGTCGGCGATCAGTTCCGCGGCCTTGGCGAAATCGCCCCGCAGCGTCGTGGCGTGTATGGTCGTATCTTCCTTGGTGGTGAATGCGTTCAGCTCCCCGCCGAGGTTCTCCAGCCGGCAGTTGACCTGCCAGGCGCGGCGGTGCTCGGTGCCTTTGAAAAAGGCATGTTCCGTGAAGTGCGCCAGTCCGTACTGGTCGGGATGCTCGTCGCGGCTTCCGGCGCCGATCACCAGCGCGCAGTGCGCCACCGATCCTTTCACTTGACGGTGGATGCCCCGGATGCCGTTGGGCAGTCTGTATGTGAAAAATTCCATTTCGGTCGCTTAAAGTTTGGTCCTGAGGCGCAGAAACTCGCCCGTATGGCTTTCGGGGCATTTCTCCAGATCGCGGGGCGTTCCTTCGAACACCACGCGGCCGCCCTGCGTACCCGCTTCGGGCCCGAGGTCCACGACCCAGTCGGCGCATTTAATGATGTCCATGTTGTGCTCGACGATCACGATCGTGTGGCCGCGCTCGATCAGGGCGTTGAAGGCCGCCAGCAATTTCGAGATGTCGTGGAAATGCAGTCCCGTCGTGGGTTCGTCGAAGATGAACATCACGCCGCCCTGCGCCGAATCCTTTGTCAGGAACGACGCCAGCTTCACGCGCTGGCTCTCGCCGCCCGAGAGCGTCGACGACGACTGCCCGAGTTTGATATATCCCAATCCCACGTCCTGCAACGGTTTCAACCGTTCGACGATGCGCTTGCAGGTCGAATTCTTGCACTCCTCGCCGAAGAACGCGATGGCATCGTCTACGGTCATTTCCAGCACGTCGTAGATCGACTTTCCGCGGTATTTGACCTCCAGCACTTCGTCGCGGAAACGCCGACCGCCGCACGCCTCGCAGATCAGCTCCACGTCGGCCATGAACTGCATCGAGACTTTGATGACGCCCTCGCCCTGGCACTCCTCGCAGCGTCCTCCCGCGATGTTGAACGAGAATGCCGAGGCCCCCAGTCCGTTGTGCTGGGCATAGGGCTGGTCCGAGTAGAGTTTCCGGATTTCGTCGTAGGCTTTGATGTAGGTCACGGGGTTGGAGCGCGATGACTTGCCGATGGGATTTTGGTCGACCATTTCGACCGATTTGAGCAGCTGCACGTCGCCGGCCAGTCCGTCGAAATCGCCGGGTTTGACCCCCGTGTCGTACAACATGCGTCGCAGCGCCGGGTAGAGAATACCCTTTGCCAGCGACGATTTTCCCGAACCGCTGACGCCCGTGATGCAGGTCATCACGCCCAGCGGAATCCTTACGTCGATGTTGCGCAGGTTGTTTTCCCGTGCGCCTTTGACGGTTATCGAGTTGCTCCATCCGCGTTCGGTCGTCGGAACGGCTATCTCGCGCCGTCCCGTGAGGTAGTCGGCCGTGAGGCTTTTCCTGCTTTTCAAAAGTTGGGGCAGCGTGCCGCTGAAAACCACTTCGCCGCCGTTGTAACCCGCTTTGGGGCCGATATCGACGATCCAGTCCGCCGCACGGATCACCTCCTCCTCGTGCTCCACGACGATCACCGTGTTGCCCAGGTCGCGCAGCTGCTTCAGCACGGCGATCAGGCGGTTGGTGTCGCGCGGATGCAGTCCGATCGAGGGTTCGTCGAGGATGTAGAGCGATCCCGTGAGGTTGCTGCCCAGCGACGTCGAGAGGTTGATGCGCTGGCTCTCGCCGCCCGAGAGGGTCGACGACAGCCGGTCGAGCGTCAGATAGCCCAGTCCCACGTCGGCGAGGTATTGCAGGCGGCTGCGTATTTCGACGAGGATGCGCGACGCCGTTTTGGCGTCGTGTTCGTCGAGCTCGATTCCTTCGAAGAATACCGTCAGCTCGTCCACGGGCATCGTCACCAAATCGGCGATCGTCTTCCCGCCGACGCGCACGTACAGCGCCTCTTTGCGCAGGCGCGAACCTCCGCAGTCGGGACACGTCGTCTTGCCCGTGTAGCGGGCCTTCATCACCCGGAACTGGATTTTGCGCCGCTCCGAGTCGATGTATTCGAAAAATTCGTCGAGTCCGTGGAAATATTCGTTGCCGCGCCACAGCAGGCGTTTCTGCCCGGGCGTCAGTTCGTGGAACGGCGTATGGATCGGAAAGTCGAATTTCGAGGCGTTCTCCACGAGTTTCTGCTTCCATTTGCGCATCGTCTCGCCGCGCCAGCAGGCTATGGCGTCCTCATAGATGGTCTTGCTCTTGTCGGGGATAACGAGATCCTCGTCGATGCCGATCACTTTGCCGTACCCCTCGCACCGGGGGCAGGCCCCCAGCGGGTTGTTGAAGCTGAACAGGTGCTCCGAGGGGTGCTCGAACTCGATGCCGTCGGCCTCGAAGCGCGAGGAAAATTCGTGGACACCCTCGTCCGTGACGATTTCGCAGATGCCCTCGCCGTAGGAGAACGCGCGGGCCACCGAGTCGCGGATGCGGGTTTGCGTGTCCTCGTCCGTAGTGACGCGCATGCGGTCCACCACCATCCGGATATCGTCGGCCTTCGTGTCGGGGCCGATGCCGGGGAGGATGTCCTCGATGAGCTTCACCCCGCCGTCCGTGTAGACCCTCATCAGGCCCTCCGAGAGCAGCAGCGTCAGCTTTTCGATAATCCCCTGCCCTTCGGCGAGCGCCAGCGGCGCGCCGATCACCACGCGCTGATCCTCGTGCGCGAGAATCCATGCCGCCACGTCGTCCACGCTGAAACAGCGTACCTCCTGCCCCGAGACCGGCGAAAAGGTGTGTCCGATGCGGGCGAACAGGAGTTTGAGGTAGTCGTATATCTCGGTCGTCGTGCCCACCGTCGAACGGGGGTTGCGCGTGTTGACCTTCTGTTCGATGGCGATGGCCGGCGCAATACCCGAGATGATGTCCACGTCGGGTTTGTTGATCTTGCCGAGGAACTGGCGCGCATAGGCCGAGAGGCTCTCGACATAGCGGCGCTGCCCTTCGGCGAAGATCGTGTCGAAGGCTAGCGTCGATTTTCCCGAACCCGAGAGGCCCGTGATGACGACCAGTTTGTCGTGCGGGATTTCAACCTCGATATTGCGGAGGTTGTGAACCCGCGCACCTTTAATATAGATTGCGTTTTCGTGTGCCATTATGTGTAATTAAAAATTAGAGAATCGTCATTGCGAGGCATCGAAGATGCCGTGGCAATCTGATTGAAACTTTCAGCGTCGCAATTTCGGCGCAGATTGCCGCGCTATCTTGCGTTCGCTCGCAATGACAGAAATAAAACAGCGCAAAACTCCCAATTTTTAATTCTTATTTTTTCATTTTTCATTGTCTCCATCTGCAATGCTTCCTCCGGCCTTTTTCAGCTTTTCGACGAGTGCTTCCGCACGGCTTTCGCGGATGGTGAGCCGCATGGAACAGAGATTGTCGAAGGTCTGAGACACCACCTTCGGCTGCTCCTCCTTTACTACCCGCATCACGTCGTTCATCGCCACGTAGGGAAAATCCACTTCCACCGTGCGGTCTACCGTAAGTTCTACGATTTCCGCTGCGGCGATGGCCTCTGCCGCAGACTCCTTGTAGGCGGCTATCAGCCCCGGAACCCCCAGTTTCGTGCCTCCGAAATAGCGGACCACGACCACGAGGCAGTTCGTGATGTCGTTCGAAAGCAACTGTCCGAGGATCGGCTTTCCGGCGGTTCCCGACGGCTCCCCGTCGTCGTTCGCGCGGAACGTCTCGCCGTGCGGCCCCAGCCGCCAGGCGTAGCAGTGGTGCGTGGCGTCGTAATATTTCTTGCGCAGGGCGTCGAGCCGTTCGCGGATCTCCTCTTCCGAACGCACGGGGTATATCCAGGAGAGGAACTTGCTGCTCCGCTCCCGGCAGGCGGCTTCGGCTGTGGCCGCGACGGTTCGGTAACTGTCGCCGGCCACCGTTATTTCACTTTTCGGAAAAGGCGCTCCCAGCGGATGTTGGCCGGGAAACGCTTGTTAGCATCGAGCGACAGCCAGACGAACGACGCCTTGCCGACGATGTGGTCCTCGGGTACGAAGCCCCAGAAACGCGAGTCGGCCGAGTTGTGGCGGTTGTCGCCCATCATCCAATAATAGTCCATGGCGAACGTATATTCCGTAGCTTCCGCACCGTCGATATATATTTTGCCGTCGCGCTCCTCGAGCTTGTGGCCCTCGTAGGCTTCGATGATGCGGCGGTAGAGCGGCAGGTTTTCAGGCGTGAGCTGCACGGTGGCGCCTTTCTGTGGAATCCAGATCGGACCGTAGTTGTCCTGGCTCCAGCGGGCTTCGTCCCACTGCGGGAATACGCCGTTGTTGGGGGTGTAGATGTAGCGGCGGACCGAGATGACGTTGCTGAGCTCCTTGACCTTTTCAGCGATTTCGTCCGTGAGCGTCATGAAATACCCCGAGCCGTTGCCGGTATACTCCCGGATGCCGAGGTTGTCGATGGCGTACTGCGTGAAAGGCGACGAGGTCTGCACGACGTAACTGTACTGCAATCCCGGCACCTCCTCCTGAGGCCGGCCGTTGATGAAAGCCTGTCCGTCACGCACCTCGAGCGAGTCGCCCGGGATGGCGATGCAGCGTTTGATGTAGTTCTCGCGCTTGTCTACGGGACGGCTGATGATCGTATACTCCTGGTTGAGACGCTTGCGCCCCTCCTCCTTGCCGAACGAACGTTCGAAATCACGCACCACGTCGTAATAGGTCGAGGCCGGATCTTCGAGCAGTACCGTGTCCCCAGCCGGGAAATTGAAGACCACCACGTCGTTGCGGCGGATGGGTTTGAGTCCCTTCAGACGGTGGTACGGCCATTTGATCGCTTCGGAGAACGATTTCTTGGTCTGCGAGAACGGCATCGTGTGGTGCACGAACGGGAACGACAGCGGCGTGTTGGGCATCTGGGGCCCGTAGGCCACCTTGCTCACATAGAGGTAGTCGCCCACCAGCAGCGACCGTTCCATCGATGAGGTGGGAATGACGTACATCTGGAAGAAGAAAATGTGGACCAGCGTGGCGACGACCGTGGCGAAGATGATGGCATTGACCCACTCGTAGACGGTCTTGTAGACCTTGCTCCGATGGCACATGTTCACGTTGTGGCTCCACACGTAGCGGTAGAAGAACTTCGTGATGTAGAGGTCGAAGATGACCGGCAGTCCCAACAGCATCCAGAGGTTGCCCGTCCAGATCACGAACCATAGCGTATAGAGCAGTGCGGCGAGCGTGAACCCGACCCATTTGTTGCGTAATAAGTCTCTGATTTTTCCCATTTTGTATCGGTTGTTTCAACTATTTCAGCAGGTCGTCCATCCCGAAGACGCCCTGTTTGCCGCAGAGGAATTCGGCGGCCACGACGGCCCCCATTGCCAGCGTGCGGCGGTTTTTGATCGTGTGTTTCAGTTCCAGCATGTCGTCAGCCGACTCGTAGGTCACGGTGTGGATGCCCGGAACCGCGCCTTCGCGCACCGAGCGTATCTCGATCCGGTCGGCCGGCGGATCTTCGCTGCGCTCCACGCGGTTCGCGGCGTGTGCGATGCCCGGGGCGTAGTTGACCCAGCCCTGCTTGTCGGCGAGGTTGTCGAGAATGCCTTCGGCCAGCGTGATGGCCGTACCGCTCGGGGCGTCGAGTTTCTGGGTGTGGTGCACCTCTTCGATACGCACCCCGTAGCCGCCTACGCGGCCGATCATCGCCGCCAGCTGGCGGTTGATGCGGAACATCAGGTTTACGCCCAGGCAGTAGTTCGAGGCGTAGAACAGCGCCCCGCCCCGCTCGCGGCACAACTCCTGCAACTCCGCCAGGCGGTCGGTCCAACCCGTCGTGCCGCTCACCACCGCCGCGCCGTTTTCGAGGCACGTGCGGATGTTGGCATAGGCTGTCGCGGGCGTGGTGAATTCCAGCGCCACGTCGATCCCCGCCAAATGTTCCGCGTCGAGCTCGCCGGCATTGTCGGTGTCGATGACAAGGGCCACTTCGTGGCCCCTTTCGGTGAGTATGCGTTCGATTTCACGGCCCATTTTGCCGTATCCGATGATTGCAGCTTTCATTTTATTCCATTTCCCGCAAAGATACGAATAAGCGAGGGCAAAAGCAAGTTTACTTGCATTTTGCCGAGCGGCAGTATCTTCGGCGCAGCCAAAGATACGAATTTATTTCAAAACTAAACGTAGAGGCAGGGTTTATAGTATTCCGGAATTTTGTATATTTGTCGAACAAACCTTTCCCGGTATGCGTTATTTCCTCGAACTTCGGTACAACGGAGCCGCCTATTGCGGCTGGCAGCGGCAGCCCGACATGCCCACGGTTCAGCAGACCCTCGAACGGGCGCTGACCACCCTGCTGCGCGAACCGGTCGAGGTGACGGGCGCCGGACGCACCGACACGGGGGTCAACGCCGCTTATTACGTGGCGCATTTCGACTGCACGACACCCGTCGAAGACCCGGCGCAGCTGGTCTATAAGCTCAATTTCCTATTGCCGGGAGATATCGCTGTCGGGAGCATGACGCCCGTGGCGGAGGATGCCCACGCGCGTTTTCACGCCCGCGAACGGGAATACCGTTATTTCATCGGTCCCTCGAAGAATCCCTTCACGCGTCACCTGACGTGGCAGTACTATGTGCCGCTCGATGTCGGGCGGATGAACGAGGCGGCGGCCATGCTGACGGAATACGACGATTTCACCTCTTTCGCCAAGCTCAATTCGAACAACAAGACCAATATCTGCCGTGTGCGGCAGGCCGTGTGGACCATCGACGGGCATGGTACGATGTGCTTCACGATCCGCGCGGACCGTTTTTTGCGCAACATGGTGCGGTCGATCGTCGGCACGCTGGTCGACGTGGGACGCGGGCGCTATACGCCCGAAGAGTTCCGAGCTATCGTCGAAAGCCGCGACCTGTCGCGTTCGAGTGCGGGAGCTCCGGCACAGGGATTGTTCCTGAGCGACGTACGCTACCCTCCGGAAATTTTCGAACCTCAATGTTATACTAAATTCAAATTACTATGATTGGAACAGTTGTTTGGCTGATCGGCCTCGTATGCGCAATCTGGTGCGTGATGGACATTTTCAAAAAGAACATCTCCACGGCCGGAAAGGTGATCGCATCGATCATCGTGCTGCTCACCAGTTGGCTGGGACTTGCGGTCTATTATTTCTACGGCCGCGACCATCTGGAAGAGTGGTTCCGGTAGCATGAAAAAGAGGAGGTCTGTGGAAGACCTCCTCTTTTTTTGCGGCTGTCCGCGGTTTACAGGTGGATCGCCGCCCCCATTGCCGCCTCGGCGGCCTCCATGACGCCCTCGTTCATCGTCGGATGGGCGTGGATCGTGCGGGCGATCTGGTGGGCCGTGGCCCCGAGCGTGCGCGCAAGCGTCGGCTCGGCCAGCATTTCGGTCACCGAAGCCCCGATCATGTGGGCCCCCAGCAGGCGGTCTTCTTCGTCGAAGAGCAGTTTGATGAATCCGTCGCGGTCGCCCGCCGCCGTGGCCTTGCCCGATGCGGTGAACGGGAAGTGTCCGACTTTATAGGCGATGCCGCGCTCCTGCGCCTGCTGCTCGGTCATGCCGACCGATGCCACTTCGGGCGAGGTGAAGATGCACGACGGGATGGTCGTGTAGTCCACCGGCGCGGGGCTCAGTCCGCAGATGGCCTCCACGCAGCAGACGGCTTCGGCCGAAGCCACGTGCGCCAGCGCCGGGCCCGGCACGATATCGCCGATGGCGTAGACGCCCGGGACATTGGTGCGGTAGAACTCGTCCACGACGATCTTGTCGCGCTCGACGGCGACGCCCAACTCTTCGAGGCCGATGTTTTCGATATTGGATTTGATGCCCACGGCCGACAGCACGACTTCGGCGGTCAGCGTTTCCGAGCCTTTCTTACCCTCGATCTCCACTTCGCAAAGCCCTTCGGCGTTGACTTTCACGGCTTTCACCGTAGTCGATGCCAACACCGTCGCACGCAGTTTGCGGAATGAGCGCTCCATGGTCTTCGACACCTCCTCGTCCTCGAGCGGCATCATGCGGGGCATGTACTCGATGACGGTGACTTTGACGCCCAGCGCGGCGTAGAACCATGCGAACTCGCTGCCGATGGCTCCCGAGCCCACGACGATCATCGACTCGGGCAGGCGGCTGAGCGTCAGCGCTTGCCGCGACGAGATCACGTGTTCGCCGTCGACGGGCATGAACGCCATTTCGCGGGGACGTGCTCCCGTGGCGAGGACGATGTGATCGGCCTCGTATTCCGTACCGTCCACGTCGAGCCGTCCCGGGGCCGTGAGGCGTCCGAATCCGGGAATGAGGTCGATGCCGTTCTTGTTCAACAGGAACAGCACCCCTTTCGACATGGTTTCAGCCACGCCGCGCGAACGGGCTACGATTTTTTCGAGGTCCGGACGCACCTCGCCCGCGAGTTCCAGTCCGTAATGCCCTGCGTTTTTGCAGTAGCCGTAGACCTGTGCGCTTTTCAGCAGCGCCTTGGTCGGGATGCAGCCCCAGTTGAGGCATACGCCGCCCGGTTCGGCGCGCTCCACGAGCGCCACTTTTTTGCCTAATTGTGCAGCGCGTATTGCCGCTACATAACCTCCGGGGCCGCTGCCCACGATGATGATGTCGTATTTCATTATTTTACCACTTTCAATATTTCTCCGTTATCAGCCGCTACGGCGCGTTTCCACTTCTCGTTGTAACCCGGGAACTGGATCTTGCCGGGAATTTGCCGGCCATTGCCGTTGTCCACGAAATGTGCCGCGCTGCCGTCGCCGTCGAGGAACGTCAGCACATCGCCGTGCTCGCTCTTCACGTTGCCGTCCATATATTTCACCAGCAGGTAGTTATTGAGCTTCTGCCAGCGGTCGAAAAGCTCCTGCGCCGTTGAAACGCTTAACTCCGTAAGGTAGTTGCGGCGTGCCGCGGGCGACATCCGGCCTATCCGGGCGCTGACCAGCTCCACGTTGGCCAGCATGTCGTTCTCCCACTTGTCCGTGACTTTGCGGATGTCGGCCGAGATCATGTCGTAACGCATGTAGGCGAAGTTGGTCGTGCGGTTGAAGAGCCAGAACGCCGACGTGGGCGAATATTCCAGCATCGAGCCGTTGCCCTCGCGGAAACACTCGGGAACCTCCTGCGCCGAACAGAAAATCGGCGTCAGGCATGAGGTCGCCGCGTCGTCGACGCCGAACCAGAGGATGCCCATGTCGCGCGTCACGTTGGGCCGGGCCTGCGCCACGAACCAGAATCCGGTCTGCTGGGTGGCCGTGGCGCGTTCGTTGACGTAGCTCACGCCGTCGACCTCGAACTCCATCGGACGCCAGCGGTAGGGACAGTTGTGGCCTCCGGCGCCGATGTCGGCGGTCATGTCCATCGGGGTTCCCTCATAGTGGTCGCGCATGCAGTCGAAGACCGTTTTGGGTGACACCTTTGCACGAGGCTTTACCCACAGCGGCATGCGATTCTCCTTGTTGTGGCCCATTGCATAGTCCACATACCGGTCCATGTCGTCGGCCACGGTGCGGAAGAAGGCCCACACGCGGGCTTCGCAGGCGCGCAGGGCGCCGAAGTCGAGGGGTGCATAGGCGTCGCAGAAACTAAAATCGGCATCCGGGCCGTCGTAATACCCCATCTCCCGGGCGAACGAAATCACGTCGGGTGCGTAGAGGCAGTTCTCGGGATCGTTCTTCGGGAAGGTGGTGATGCGGGCCTGGTTGGCATGGGCCGAAACATAGCCGTCGGGAATGCGGCGGGCTACCCAGACGATACCCTTACGGGCGTTGCCGCCCTTGCCGTCGTCCTGAAAACCCTTGCCGATCAGCTCCATGATCCACGCCTCGTCGGGATCGGCGATCGAGAACGATTCGCCGCCCGACGCATAGCCGTAGGTGTTGGCCAGGTCGACGATCACGCCGATCGCCTCGCGGGCGGTCTTGGCGCGCTGCAACGTGATGTAGATCAGCGATCCGTAGTCCATGCGTCCCGTCGAGTCCTCCAACTCGCGGCGGCCTCCGTAGGTCGTCTCGCCGATGATGAGCGAGTGCTCGTTCATATTGCCGATGGTCGAATAGGTTTCGCGCACCTGCGGGATGTCCCGCAGGTAGCGGCCCGTGTCCCATTCGTAGACGGGCAGCATCGCCCCGTCTTTGAATTTGCCGCCGGGGGTGTGGTACAGTGCGCCGTAGAGCGCATGGGAGTCCGCCGCGTAGGTGACCATCACCGACCCGTCGGTCGAAGCTCCTTTGGTGACGATGAAATTGGTGCAGGCCGACGCCGCACCGTATGCGACTGCGGCGGTCGCTGCAAGAATCAATCGGAGTTTTTTCATTGTTTTTCAGGTTTTGACACCAAAGATACTAAAAAGAACGGACGGTTCCAAACCCGAATTGCATATGATTCAACAAAACTGTCCAATCCCCTAAAAGTGCCGTTACGGCACAAAACTGTTCGGAACCGGTAAAATTTCGCTATATTTGTATCGGATGTAGTGTCTGTTCATCCCGGAAATACCCCCCCCCGGTGTGGAGGTAATAAACTGTAATTCAATAGTATCAATGAAGAAGTTTCTGCTGTTGCTTCTCTCCGGGGCGATCTTCGGCGCCTGTTCCGACAAGAAAGCGCACCCTGCTTTGGTGACCGATGTCGTCATGCCTCCCGAATCGTGGGTCTTCGCACCCGGCGACGGGGTGACCGTTTCGGCCGAGGGATTCGAGCCCGATGA
>ERZ773175.1848-NODE-1848-length-11043-cov-3.550510_pt1 | contig 11043 bp, 11 predicted proteins | sample MGYA00581004_ERZ773175 | MGnify/ENA primary metagenome ERZ773175 (study PRJEB29015, sample SAMEA2737834) | human gut metagenome | biome: human gut; feature: human-associated habitat; material: faeces | place: China | collected 2012 ...
CGGGAGCCGTCAGCGTCAGCGCTGCTCGCCGGTTCGCGGGTGCGCCTCGTCGCCACGGCGACCATCGGATTCGACCACATCGACACAGCGTGGTGCGCGACGCACGGCATCACGGTCACGACGGCCGCAGGGTGCAATGCCCGGGGCGTACTGCAATGGGTCGCCGCCGTGCTGGCCCATCTCTCCCGCACACAGGGCTGGCAGCCCGCAGCGCGGACGCTGGGCATCGTCGGCGTGGGGCACGTCGGATCGCTCGTCAAAGCCTATGCCGAGGCATGGGGATTCCGCGTCCTCTGCTGCGACCCGCCGCGCGAGAAGCGGGAGCGGTGCGGATTCCTGCCGCTGGAGGAGGTGGCCCGCGAGGCCGACATCCTCACGTTCCACACCCCGCTCGACGACACGACGCGCCGCATGGCCGACGAAAGGCTGTTCCGGCAGATGAAACCCGGAGCCATCCTCATAAATTCCTCACGCGGGGAGGTGGTCGACGGCGACGCCCTGCTCCGGAGCGGCCTCCGCTGGGTGCTCGACGTCTGGGAGCACGAGCCGAACCTCAATCCGCAACTGCTGGAAAAGGCCCTGCTGGCGACGCCCCACATCGCGGGTTACTCCGAGCAGGGCAAGGCCAACGCCACAGCGATGTCCGTGGCCGCGCTGGCACGTTGTTTCGGACTGCCACTCGAAGGGTGGTATCCGCCCGAGGCGTCGCCCTCGGTTCCCCGGCCAATCGCGTGGCAGGAGCTTTGCACCACCATCGGCCGTGTCTACGACATCGAAGCCGAAAGCCGCCGTCTGAAAGAGCGCCCCGGCGATTTCGAATCCCTGCGCGACCGTTACGCCTACCGCCGCGAATATTTCTAACCCCCGGTCTAAGAGACCGGATTTAGGGGCGGCGGAAAGCCTCCAGGATTCCAGGCCAGTTCTGCGCTCCCACCTAAGAGGCGGGTTTTAGGGGCGGCGGGAAGTCACCGGGATTCCAGGCCAGTTCCGCGCTCCCGCCTAAGAGGCGGGTTTTAAGGGCGACGGGAAGTCACCGGGATTCCAGTCCGGTTCCGCGCTCCCGCCTAAAATGCGGGTTTTAGGGGCGGCGGGAAGTCACGGGGATTCCGGCCCAGTTCTGCGCCCCGCCACATAACGGCTGAAGTTGTACATCGTTAGTCAAATTTTACTACCTTTGCCTCCGAAATGTACCAAAGGATCATAAAACCCCTGCTCTTCTCGCTCAACATCGAGCGGGCCCATCACGTCGTTCTGCTGATGCTGCGCATCTTCGGACTGATTCCCGGAGGCCGCTGGCTCCTGCGCAAATGCTACGCCGTGGAGCACCCGGCGCTCGAGCGCGAAGTGTTCGGCATGCGGTTCGCCAATCCGGTCGGGCTCGCCGCAGGATTCGACCGTAACGGCGAAGCGTTCCGCGAACTGGCCGCACTGGGATTCGGGTTCATCGAGGTGGGCACCGTCACGCCCCGGCCCCAGGCGGGCAACCCCCGTCCGAGGGTCTTCCGGCTCCCGAAAGACAACGCCATCATCAACCGCATCGGACTTTCGAACCGCGGCCTCGAAACCGCCATCCGCCACCTGCGGCGTCCGCACGGCGGGGTGATCGTGGGATGCAACATCGGCAGGAACACCTCGACCCCGGCCGAAAACGCCCCGGCCGACTACCTGAAACTCTTCCGCAACCTCTACCAGTATGCGGACTATTTCACCGTGAATATCAGCTGCGACAACTCCTGCCGCGAGGGCACGACGCACACGCGCGAACATATCCTCCAGATACTCAACCCGCTGTTCGATTTCCGCCGCGGGCAGAACCAGTACCGGCCGGTCATGCTCAAAATCTCGCCCGACATGACGGACGAGGTGATCGACCGGATCACCGACGTACTGATGGAGACGCCGCTCGACGGCATCGTCGCCACCAACGGCTCGCACGGCCGCGAAGGGCTGAAAACCAGCCGTACGGCGCTCGAGAAGATCGGCAGCGGCCGCCTGAGCGGTGCACCCCTTACGGGCCGCGCCGTGGAGATCGTGCGCCGCATCCACACCCGCTCGGGCGGCACCTACCCCATCATCGGCGTGGGCGGCCTGATGTCGGCCGACGACGTACGGGCGATGCTCGACGCCGGAGCCGACCTCGTGCAGCTCTACACGGGATACATCTACGAGGGTCCGGGACTGGTGCGGGACGTATGCCGCGCGCTGATCGCCGACGCCGAACGCAAGGCGACCCGGACCGCGCCCGAAGTCGCATCCGACGCCGGGGAGACTTCCGGAAAACCCCAGGATTCCGCACCTAACGCATAGCCAGCCATGAAGGCAACCATCATCACCATCGGCGACGAAATACTCATCGGCCAGATCGTGGACACCAATTCGGTATCCATTGCCAAACACCTCAACGCCGCGGGCATCGTGGTCCGCGAGAAGCTCTCGATCGGCGACGACCGCGCGCAGATCGTCGAAGCCGTCGAACGGGCCCTGTCGGCTTCGGAGGTCACCGTCGTCACCGGCGGTCTCGGTCCCACGAAGGACGACATCACCAAAAAGACCCTCGCGGAGATGTTCCGCAGCGAGATGCGCTACGACCAACGGGTCTCTGACCACGTGGAGCGAATGCTCGCGGAACGGGGCATCGAGTTCAACGAGCTGAACCGCTCGCAGGCGATAGTCCCCGCATGCTGCACGGTGCTGTTCAACGCCCACGGCACGGCCCCGGGCATGTGGTTCGAACGCGACGGGCACGTCGTGGTGTCGCTGCCGGGCGTGCCGTTCGAGATGGAGCACCTGATGGAAGACGAGGTGATGCCGCGACTGAAAGCCCATTTCGCCCTGCGACAGATCGTCCACCGCACGATGATAACCGCCGGGCTCCCCGAGTCGATGCTGGCCAAGCGGATCGAGGCGTGGGAGAACGCCCTGCCGGCGTACCTGAAGTTGGCCTATCTGCCCAATCCGGGCGCCGTGCGGCTGCGCCTGTCGGCCTACGAGGTCGAGGGAGAGAGCGTCGCCCGCGAGATCGACCGACAGTTCGAGGCCCTGCGCAAGATCATTCCCCACAACATCATCGGGTTCGAGACCGCGACGATGCAGGAGTTGGTGCACAAGATACTCACCGAGCGCGGGCTGACCCTGGCCACAGCCGAGAGCTGCACGGGAGGCGTCATCGCCTCGCGTTTCACAGCCATGCCCGGAGCGTCGGCCTATTTCCGCTGCGGCGTGGTGTCGTACAGCAACGAATCCAAGGTGAACCTATTGGGTGTGAATCCTGCCGACATAGCCCGTTACGGCGCCGTGAGCGAACAGGTCGCCCACCAGATGGCCGAAGGGGCACGCCGCACGGCAGGCGCCGATTACGGCGTGGCCACCACCGGAATCGCCGGCCCCGCGGGCGGCTCGGCGGAGAAACCCGTCGGCACGGTCTGGATCGCCGTCAGCTCGCCCGAACGCACGGTCGTCCTCCTCAAACAGTGCGGAACCGACCGCGGACAGATCATCGACCGCGCCAGCGCCTTTGCCATCAGCCTGCTGCGCGACTGCCTCAACGGAAAATAACAAAACCGACCATGAATAAAATCCTCGCGCTGCTGGCCGCACTCGCGCTGACAACCTCCTGCTGCGAATCGAAACCTGAGAAACGCGTACACAAACTGCTGATGGACCGTATGCTGACGCTCTCTGTGGCCGAAAGCTGCACGGGAGGCGCCATCGCCTCGCGCTTCACGGCCATGCCGGGAGCCTCGGCCTACTTCAAAGGCGGCGCAGTCGCCTACTGGAACCAGACCAAGAGCCTGCTGCTGAACGTCTCGGCTGACACCATCGCCCGAGACGTAAGCAGCAGGCTCTTGACACCATCGCCCGCTACGGCGTGGTGAGCGAACAGGTCGTGCGCCAGATGGCCGAAGGAGCGCGCCGTGCCGCCGACACCCATTACGCCATCGCCACCACCGGAATGGCCGGTCCTTCGGGCGGCACGCCCGAGATCCCGGTCGGCACGGTATGGATCGCCGTCAGCTCGCCCGAACACACCCTTACCCGGCTCGTCCACATCAAAGGCAACCGCAACCGGGTCATCCGCGAAGCCGGCTCGGCCGCAATCGAGCTTCTCGAAGAGGAGTTGACAGCCGGAAACAGGACCAAATAGCACCCCAAAGAAAACGATTTTACCCGCTTTTCATTTGCTTTTTCCGGCTATTTGCGCTACTTTTGTGCTTATTTAGCCCAAAAAGTAATGAAAAACGCCCTGCTGCTTCTGGTGATTCTGATTGCATCGGCATTGCCGGCCGCCGCGCAATCCGCCGCCGACGGCCTCGACACGACGCTCGTCGCCTATTATCGCTGGTGCAACCGCCACAAGCAGGACCCGGAGATGCTGCTCAAAGCCGACACCATGTTCCGGCTGGCCGGTGAGCGGCAAAATCCCCGCATGCAGTCGGTGGCGCTCTGCCTGAAAACCGACTATTACTACTACACGGGCAATTTAGACTCGCTCAAAGTCTGGGTGGCGCGCACCCAGCAGTTCACCCGCGAACACGACCAGCTCACACACTACTACTTCGTCTGGACGCGGCTGATTACCTATTACAGCAAATACAGCAAATACACCCTCGCGCAATATGAACTGGAGCGCTTCCGCGACCAAGCCATCCGCGACGACTACAAGCCCGCGATCGCCGAAGCCTACAAACAGTTGGGGCACATTTACCGCACCAAATCCCTCTATGACACGGCCATCGAATCCTACGCCAAAAGCATCGGGATGGTCGAGCGGAACAACCTGAAGGAAGTGGACGCCTCCTATCTGTACCTCCAGCTCGCCGAACTGTACACCCTGCAACAGAAGTACGACAAGGCCGAAGAGGCGCTCCGGATGTCCGAGAAGCGCATCCTGCTCCCCGAACATATCTGGCGCACCCGGATCTCCCGGGCCAACCTCGCGGCCATGCAGGGCGATTTCGAGAGCGCCGAAGAGCAGGTGCGCGAGATCCGGGAAAAAAGCGGCGGGTATGTCTCCGAAAACAAGATCGAGGAGATCGAACTGACGATTTACAAGGGTACGCGCAACTTCCAGAAGGCGTTGGAGATCGTCAACAAGCAGTTGGCAAACTACGAAATGACCAAGGACAGCCTCGGCTCGTCGCACTATTTCTATATTCCGATGCTGGCGAGCCGCGCCTCGCTCCTCTACGAAACGGGCAGCTACAAAGCCGCCGCCGAGGACCTTTCGCGGCAGGCGGCACTGGCCCGGCAGAAATACGAGAGCGACAACCAGGAGATGCTGAACGAATTCGCCACGCTGTTCGATGTCGAACGGCACCACCGCGAGAAGGTCGAAGCCCGGCAGCAGGCGCAGGCCGAACGGCTGCGCCGCGCCCGGCTGTTCGAAACCGGACTGGGTGTGATCCTGCTGCTGGCGACGGCGTTCATCGTCATCCTGACCCGGCTGAACCGCGGGCTGGCACGCGCCAAACGGGCAGCCGAGGAGAGCAGCCGCATGAAGGGTGTCTTCATCCGCAACATCACCCACGAGATCAACACCCCGCTGAACGCCATCGTGGGATTCGCCGAACTGGCCTCGACAACCCCGGACGACGAACCCGAGCGCAGTTCCTACATCGACATCATCCGCGAGAACAGCGGCTACCTGCAGAAACTCATCGACGACGTGCTCTACATCGCCGACATCGAATCCTCCGAGGCGCCGCCGTCGCGCGCCGCGGTGGAGGTCGACACCTGCTGCCGCAGGTGCATCGACGAACTGTCGAAGCACGCCCCGCTCGCCACCGAAATCCGCTTCGCCTCCGACGGGGAAGGCCGGTCGCCCCGCATCCGCACCTCGTGCCTGCTGCTGAGCAAGGCGCTCACCGAACTGCTGCGCAACGCCGTGCGGTTCACCGATCCCAAACAAGGCGTCGGACTCTCCTATTCACTCTCGGAGGACGGGCGCAGCATCACCTTCGCGGTCGAGGACGCAGGCCCCGGCGTGCCCGAAGGGGAGCGCGAACACATCTTCGAACGCTTCGTCAAACTCGACTCGTTCAACCAGGGCCTCGGGCTCGGACTGGCCGTCTGCCGCCTGATCGCCCGCACGCTCGGCGGCGACGTGCGCCTCGACCCGGACTTCACCCGGGGCGCGCGGTTCCTGCTGACGATCCCCACCGAATAAAAAAAGCCGGGGATTATTGGTATTTGACGAAAAGGTTGTATATTTGCACTCCCTTAATCGGGTTTTAACCAAAAATTTATCAAACAATGAAAGTTTGCGAAATCACAGGCAAGGTAGCGATCGTGGGCAACAACGTCTCGCACTCGCACCACAAGACCAAGCGCAAATTCAGTCCCAATCTGAAAACCAAGCGCTTCTGGTCGGAACAGGAGGGCCGCTGGATTACCCTGAAGGTAACGGCTGCCGGCATGAAAACAATTAACAAGAAGGGTCTTGCAGTCGCCCTGCGCGAGGCTGTCGCACCCAAAAGCGTGTACTAAAAACAACGAGTAACCAATGGCAAAGAAAGGCAACAGAGTTCAGGTCATCCTCGAGTGCACCGAACAAAGAGAGAGCGGCGTTGCGGGAATGTCCCGTTACATCACCACCAAGAACAAGAAAAACACCCCCGACCGTCTGGAGCGCAAGAAGTACAATCCGTTCCTCAAGCGTGTCACCGTTCACCGTGAAATCAAATAGTTAAGAGAGCTTTATGGCAAAGAAAGTAGTCGCAACACTGAAAACCGGCACGGGTAAGCAGTTCACCAAGTGCATCAAGATGGTCAAGTCGGACAAGACCGGAGCATACATGTTCAAAGAGAGCATCGTTCCCAACGACCAGATCAAAGAGTTCTTCGACGAGAAGAAATAGTATTTTAAGAGTCACACTCTTAAATACAAAGGGCATCTTTCGGGATGCCCTTTGTGTTTTTAGGGACCGGAAAGCACCGCGATATAAAATATTTTTGTTACTTTTATCCGGAAAATTCCAGACGGCCCGATCCGGTCGGTCCCGTCCGGGAGATTACGACGTGTTTCATGAAGAAAATAGCATTCATCATCATCCGCTACGGAGTCGAGGTCAACGGCGGCGCAGAAGTCCATTGCCGCATGCTGGCTGAACGGTTGCGCCCCTACTACGACGTGGAAGTACTTACCACAACGACCAAGGTTTTCCGCGACCCTGCCAGCGACTACCCCGAAGGGGTCAGCACCGTCAACGGCGTCACGGTCCGCCGGTTCAAACCCGCACCCATCGACGGAGAGCATCACGGAGCCTACCGCAAAAAGTGCAAAACGGCCCGCCGCATCCGTCTGCAACTGGCAAGGATGGGGCTGCTGCGCCTGATCTCCTCGCTGCATCCCGAATGGACCATGAGCCTCGAAGCCGAAAAACGGTACTACGAGTCGCAGGAGGACCATACGCCCCAAATGCTGGAGTTCATCGAGCAGCACAAGGACGAATATGCGGCCTTCCTTTTCATGAATTTCTACTTCAGCCAGCCGGTGCTGGGCAGCACGATCGTCCCCGAAAAGACGATCCTCATCCCGCTGGTGCACCCCGACAAGCCGCTCTATTTCAGCATCAACGCACCGATGTTCACCCGCGTCAGACACATCGCCTTCAACACCGCGGCCGAACGGCGGCTCTGCAGCCGGGCATTCGGCGCTTCGCTGGCCCCGAACAGTCTGGTAGGATGCGGCATCGAAGAGGCCCCGGCAGCGGATTGGGGAAAGGTCAAGGCCAAATACGGACTGCCCGACCAGTATGTGCTCTACCTGGGTCGCATCACGCCGTCGAAGACCACCAAGGTGATTCCCGACTTCCTGCGCTACAAGAAGAAGCACGGCGGCGAGGTCAAACTGGTGATGGTGGGCGGCACGGAGCTCGACATCAAACGCTCGGACTCCCCCGACATCATCTTCACAGGATTCGTCTCCGACGAGGAGAAGAGCGCCATCATCCGCCACGCCACGGTGATAGTCAACCCGTCGCGCATGGAGAGCCTCTCGCTGCTGATGCTCGAAGCCATGCAGAACCGCGTGCCGCTGCTGGTCAACGGCCGCAGCCGCGTGATGAAGGACCACTGCAAATCGAGCGGAGCGGCGTTCTGGTACAACAGCAGCCGGGATTTCCGCCACAAACTCCACCGCCTGCTCTCCGATCCGGAACTGCGCCGCACGATGGGCGAAAAAGGCCCGGTGTACGTGCGTGAACATTACGACTGGAGCGTGATTATCCCCAAACTGCAGAAGTTGATCGAAAGCCTCTGATGCGCCAACCGCAAACAAACGCGGTGCACCCCGAAAGGAGTGCACCGCGTTTTTCGTCCGTGGGCCCGGCGTCAGAACTTATGCACGGCGCGCACGAGGAACTTGTTGTATTTCGGAATCTCGATCACATAAGGAGGTTCGATCCCCATGTGGGTCGTATAGGCGTTCTTCTCGTCCATTTCGGTCGAGGTGAAATAGTAGACCAGCCGGTCCATGCGCTTGCCGCCGGCATCTTTGAGCGCATCGTTGAACTTGTTGCGCGCCTGGCGGTTGTTCTGCACGCGCGTTCCGCCGTTGTAGTTGTGGCCGATGGTCAGCATCTCGTCGATGGCAGGCAGGTACCACCCCTCGCCCTTTTTCCGGCACCATTCGAACGCCGGGAAATCGGCCCACGAGAGGTTATTGGCAGCGATGTACTGCGCCACTTTCGCCATGTTCTCCTCACCGTCGGTCCGGCTGTCGGCGCCGACCACACGCAGGTCGGGCTTGCGGAACTCGCTGCAATGGAGGTAGATCTCGTCGAGCGACACCACCAGCCCGTGCATGCCGTCGTCCGAAAGCTGGCAGATCACGCCCCGGACGCCGTTCTGGTCATACAACTCACCGATCTCGTACTGTTTGAGCACGTAACGCCCGGCCGGAGTCTGCGGCGCAGGTTCGGCGGCCGGCGTCACGGCCGGAGCGGATTGCACCGGTTCTGCCGGAGCAGCCGGAGTCAGCGGCGTCGCGGGGATGGTCTTGGTGTAATACTCCTTTTCGCCGTTGGCGTACTGAATATAGTGGATGTCCTTAACGGGCAGCACGTAAGTCGGGCCGTCGGGATTCGAGAAACGCTTGTAGCGCACCGCCTCGGTCGTAATTTCGATCACTTTAGCCTCGATCTTCGTGGCGTCGGTCTTTACGATCAGGTCTTGCGCGGCGGCGGTCAGAACACCGAACAGCGCCGCAAACAGCAGCAGAATGGTTCTTTTCATCATGTCGGACAGATATATGTTAGGCAAATATAACGTTTTTTTCCGAATATTCTTATTTACCTTTGGTGTCGGTGCCGTAACGGCACTTTTTTAGATAAGCGGAAAGTTCTGCCGGACCGCTTACGATTCAGCGAAACTTTCCGACTTTTTCGTACCTTTGGCTGCGCCTTAGATACTCCCGCTCGGCAATGTTCAAATAAAAATTTGACATTGCCCTCGCTTATTCATATCTTTGCAAAGGATTAATCCCAAAGACATGGCATTTTTCGATATTTTCAAAAAGAAACAGAATACGCCGCCCTCCGAGGAGCAGGCGCGCAAACAGCAGGAGGAACTCAGCGCCGGGCTGGAAAAGACCAAAACGGGACTCTTCTCGAAACTGGCGCGCGCCGTGGCGGGCCGCTCGACGGTCGACGCCGACGTGCTGGACGACCTCGAGGAGGTGCTCATTTCGTCGGACGTGGGCGTGGAGACCACCGTGAAGATCATCCGCCGCATCGAGGAGCGCGTCGCCAAGGACAAGTACATGAACGCCTCGGAATTGCAGTCGATCCTGCGCGAGGAGATCACCGCCCTGATGGAAGATGCGCACGGCTCGTCGGAGCACTTCGGACTCGACGCCACCGAAGGCCAGCCCTACGTGGTGATGGTCGTGGGCGTCAACGGCGCCGGCAAGACCACCACCATCGGCAAACTGGCCGCACAGCTCACCAAGGCGGGCCGCAAGGTCTGGATCGGCGCAGCGGACACGTTCCGCGCCGCGGCCATCGACCAGTTGCAGGTGTGGGCCGACCGCGCCGGGGCGACGATGATCCGTCAGCAGATGGGTTCCGACCCCGCGTCGGTGGCTTTCGACACGCTCACCTCGGCCAAGTCCAACGGCGCCGACGTGGTGCTGATCGACACCGCCGGGCGTCTGCACAACAAAATCAACCTGATGAACGAACTGACGAAGATCCGCAACGTCATGGCCAAGGTCATTCCCGGAGCACCGCACGAAGTGATGCTCGTGCTGGATGGCTCGACGGGACAGAACGCCTTCGAACAGGCGAAGCAGTTCACGCAGGCCACGCAGGTTACGTCGCTCACCATCACCAAGCTGGACGGCACGGCCAAAGGCGGCGTGGTAATCGGCATCAGCGACCAGTTCCACATTCCGGTCCGCTACATCGGCATCGGCGAAGGCATCGACCAGCTGCGCATCTTCGACCGCCGGGAGTTCGTCAACGCACTGTTCGGCGATGAAAAAAATTAACGTCATCACGCTCGGCTGTTCGAAGAACACCGTCGATTCGGAGCACCTGATGGCGCGGCTCGCAGCCGCCGGGTACGAAGTCCTCTTCGACAGCGACCGCACCGACGCCAAGGTGGTGGTAATCAACACCTGCGGATTCATCGGCGACGCCAAACAGGAGTCGGTGGACATGATCCTGCGCGCGGCGGCGGCCAAGCAGGCCGGGAAAATCGAGCGGCTGTTCGTCGTGGGGTGCCTTTCGGAGCGCTACGCCGACGAACTGCGGGCCGAAATCCCCGAGGTGGACGAATATTTCGGCGCCCGCACGTGGGACGGCATCGTCCGCGCACTGGGGGCTTCGGAGGACCCCGCGCTGGCCACCGAACGCCGGCTGACCACCCCCAGGCACTACGCCTACCTGAAAATCTCGGAGGGCTGCAACTGGAAATGCGGCTACTGCGCCATTCCGCTCATCCGCGGCGCACACGTCTCCGTTCCGATGGAGGTGCTGGAGGAGGAGGCCCGCAAACTCGCCGCGCAGATTGCGCCGGAGCTCACCTTTATCTACGGTTTTG
>ERZ773175.1852-NODE-1852-length-11031-cov-29.801112_pt1 | contig 11031 bp, 7 predicted proteins | sample MGYA00581004_ERZ773175 | MGnify/ENA primary metagenome ERZ773175 (study PRJEB29015, sample SAMEA2737834) | human gut metagenome | biome: human gut; feature: human-associated habitat; material: faeces | place: China | collected 2012 ...
CCCAGATCTTCTCCTTATATAATGAAACAAAAAAAGCTGCCGATGTAATCGACAGCTTCCGGTTTCTACCAGATTCCCAAATTCAGAACCATTGCAATGACAAGGAACAGAATCACAAAAATTCTTGTAAGCTTTACAAGCATTCCTTCCATGGAACGTCCCTTATTTTTGCCCCAGTAAGTATCTGCTGCTCCGGCGATCGCGCCAAGACCTGCAGATTTACCCTCCTGCATTAAGATAATCACTGTAATTACAATACTCAGTATAATAAATACAATAGTTAAAATCGTATTTAAAACGGTCACGATTTCCACCTCCTAATTCTAAACTCACGACTAACTGATTATATCATAAAAGAAAAGTCTTTTCAACATTTTTTTATATTTCACAATTTTCCTTTTCATTTCCACTTGATAATATAACACAGATAATATAGAACTTACTGTATCATTAGGAGTATACCATGAAATCCTGTCAAATGTACAGATTTATTCCGATTATGTTACTGTGTGTCTGTCTGTTCACTGGCGGATGTTCCCAAAACAAGGATCAGCCCTCTGCCACGCACAACCAGACCCCGGCCACAGAAGCTGCCTCCCATACGGATCACACCCCACAGGTACTTACCCCGCAGGCAGACGGCACCAAAACTTTTACAACAGATACTGCAGTTATTGATATCTCCCACACGCAAGAAGGATATATTATGGCAAAATACACCGGTTCCAATGCCAAACCCAAACTGCAGCTGACCGGGACAGACGGCATCACATATACATACAGTCTTTACAAAGATTATAGTACCTTTCCCCTTACTTCCGGAGATGGAACCTATCAGGTCGGTGTCTACGAAAATGTTTCCGATGACCGTTACACAACGCTGCTCTCCGAGACATTTTCTGTTACACTTACAGATCCGCTGAAGCCTTATCTGTATCCGAACCAGTACGTGAACTTCACCGCCGATTCCCTCCCTGTGGCCAAGGCCGAAGAACTTGCAGACGGTGCTTCCAGCGATCTGGACATCATCAGCAGTGTATATAATTATATCATTACACATACCACACGGACGCTTCTGCACATCAGTACCATTCTCAATCATTATATGCTTGGATTTATCATTGCCTTTCTGGTATTGCTTATCATCTGTATGATTTTATATCACACCGATCTCGGGCGCGTATTGTTCCTCGGACAGAAACTTGCCATGACGGTTGCCTCAGGACGCGTTCCAAACTGCCTGTATCTGGTTCTCTCCAGCGGACTCGACAGTAATATCGGGCTTACCCCGGCACGCGAACTTGTCAATAATCCGCATATACAGGCACTTATCGACAAATGTCACGAGAATATCCGCCACGGGGAATCATTCGACAAAGCACTGCTGCTGTCCGGCATCTTTTCCCAGATGTACGCCAGCTGGATTGTAATCGGTTCCCGGACCGGCGAAATGGAAAGCATTGTTTCCCAGCGGGAGATCAATACCGATACCGCAAGCTATCTGACGGCACTTCGTGCTGCATTGCGCCAGATCAACGGTATTATCTACACTTCTGCCGCAGAAAATATGATCGCCATGGACAGCAGCATCTTACAGCTTTATAAAGACGGACGAATCGACAAACACACCGCCATCTCGGAAGCGGTCAATCCGGAGATCATGTCCAAACGTCTGAATCTCTTATAATGTTTCACTGATCCGCAGAAGCTGGTTATACTTGGCAGTGCGCTCTCCTCTGCACGGAGCGCCTGTCTTGATCCAGCCGGCATTTACTGCCACCGCGAGATCTGCAATAAAAGAATCTTCCGTTTCTCCGGAACGATGTGAAATAATTGCCTTATAGCCGTTCTTCTGCGCCAGTTCAATCGCATCCATGGCTTCCGTAAGCGTTCCGATCTGATTGACCTTAATCAGCACAGCATTTGCCACCTTAAGATCCATTCCGCACCGGATTCGTTTCACATTCGTGACAAACAGATCATCCCCTACCAGCATCACCTGTTCTTTCATGCGCTTTGTCAATTCCTGCCAGCCTTCCCAGTCGTCTTCATCCAGACCGTCCTCAATAGAAATCAGCGGATATTCCGTGGTAAGTTCTTCATACAGCGAAATCATTTCCTGTGCACTGCGCAGGACTTCTTTTTTTTCGGTGATCTCCTGCGTTTTCACATGTGCTTCGGATGTATAGGCACCTCCCTGCGTGTCCGGACGCCGCAGATTGACATCCACCTCTGCATGTGTCTGCGCTTCTCCCGGAAAATGATACATTCCGTCTTCCTCACTGTACAGCTCGGATGCTGCCGCATCCATGGCAAATGCAACATCGCTGCCCACCTTATATCCGGCTTCCTCCACGGCACGCTGCAGACATGCAAACACTTCTCCCGCATTGGAAAAATCCGGTGCAAATCCGCCTTCATCCCCCACTGCCGTCAGTTTGCCTTCTTTCTGCAAAATTTTTTTCAGAAAATGATAAATTTCCGCACCCATCCGGAGTGCATCCGGAAACGACTCGGCTCCGACCGGTACAATCATAAATTCCTGAAAATCCAGGTAATTCTTTGCGTGAGCTCCGCCATTTATGACATTCATCATCGGCATCGGCCATTTTTTTGCATTCGGTCCTCCCAGATAACGGTACAACGGCATATCCAATGCTGCCGCTGCGCAGCGCGCACAGGCTAAAGAAACACCAAGTAAAGCATTGGCCCCCAGGTTTCCTTTGTTGTCTGTCCCATCCAGTTCCACAAGTTTGCGGTCAATCTGTACCTGTTCCAGCACATTCATTCCCAGCAGCTCCCTGCGGATCTTTGTGTTGATGTGATCCACAACGCGCTGTACGCCAAGCCCAAAATAACGTTCCTGTCCATCCCGCAGCTCAATCGCCTCAAATCTTCCGGTACTGGCTCCGGATGGCACAGATTCCCTGCCCGTAGTCTTCTTTCCCGTTGTCTCTGTCTGCGCGGTCACTTCCACCTCAACCGTAGGATTTCCTCTTGAATCCAGAATTTCCCTTCCATGAATTTCAATAATTTTGATCATCAGACCCATTCCTGTTGTCCTCCTTTTTCATTATTGTGTGAAAAAGAAAGAAATTTATTCAAATCCAAAGAAAAAGAAAGACCTCCCCATGTTATGGGAGGTCTTTCTTAGCATAACCGACCGGTCTGTTTATAGGTTCATTTATACGTTAATTTCTGCAGTAACGCCGAGTTCCTCTTTGTGTGCATCCAGCACTGGACGAACCACATCACGCAGGAATACTTCCACCTGACGCGGTGCACGACCCACATACAGCTCCGGTTTTAAGTTTGCCTCGATCTGTTCTTTTGTCAGACCAAAAGCCGGATCTGCTGCAATCAGATCTACCAGATTGTTATCCTTACCCTCTTCCTTGACGGTCTTTCCTGCCTGCATGGACAGCTGACGGATTTTCTCGTGCAGTTCCTGACGGTTTCCACCCTCCTTTACGGCATCCATCATAATATTTTCGGTTGCCATGAATGGAATCTCTGCCATAAAGTGCTTGTAAATTACCTTCGGATATACCACCAGGCCATCTACAACATTTAAGCACAGATCCAGGATACCATCGATTGCAAGGAATCCTTCCGGAACCGACAGACGCTTGTTGGCAGAATCATCAAGTGTACGTTCAAACCACTGTGTTGCAGAAGTAATGGCCGGATTTAATGCATCTACCATCACATAGCGGGAAAGAGATGCAATACGCTCACTCCGCATCGGATTACGCTTGTATGCCATCGCAGAAGATCCGATCTGGTTCTTTTCAAATGGCTCCTCTACTTCTTTTAAATGCTGCAGAAGACGGATATCGTTAGACATCTTATGCGCACTGGCAGCAATCCCTGCTAAAACATTTAAAACACGGGTATCCACTTTACGGGAATAGGTCTGTCCGGAAACCGGATAGCAGGACTTAAATCCCATTTTTTCTGCGATCATCGGATCAATCTTATCGATTGTCTCCTGATCCCCGTCAAAAAGTTCCAGGAAACTTGCCTGTGTACCGGTCGTTCCTTTCGATCCGAGCAGTTTTAACGTACTCTGTACATACTCCAGATCCTCCAGATCCATCAGAAACTCCTGTGTCCAGAGTGTTGCCCGCTTTCCGACTGTTGTCGGCTGTGCCGGCTGGAAATGCGTAAATGCAAGGGTCGGCTGATCCTTATATTTTTCTGCAAAATTGGACAGCTCCGCAATCACGCTGACCAGTTTTTTATGTACGAGCTTTAATGCCTCATTCATAATAATGATGTCTGTATTATCTCCAACATAGCAGGAAGTAGCCCCCAGATGAATGATACCGGCTGCCTTCGGGCACTGCTGTCCATAAGCATACACATGGCTCATGACATCATGACGCACCAGTTTCTCACGTGCAACTGCTACGTCATAATTAATGTCATTGACATGTTCTTTCATCTCATCAATCATATCCTGTGTGATGACCGGCTTTCCATTCTCGGAAAGTCCAAGTTCCATCTCTGTCTCAGCCAGTGCGATCCAGAGTTTTCTCCATGTGGAAAACTTCATATCCTGGGAAAAAATGTACTGCATTTCCTTGCTGGCATAACGCTCGGAAAGAGGGCTTGTATATCTGTCTGTGCTCATGTTCTTCTCCTTTTATTTGATTACATTGGTAACAACTTATCGGCTCATCTTGCGCTCAAGATCAATCTCTTTGTCATAATACTCACCGCGAATGTCCTGTTTCGGCGGTTCCATCGGGTATTTGCCCGTAAAACAGCCGGTACAGATCGGAAGTCCTTCCGCCATTTCTTTCAGACGGTCGATTCCGAGATAACCAAGGGAATCTGCTCCGATAATCTGGCGGATCTCTTCAATCGTACGGTTGTAGGCAATCAACTGCTCACGCGCCGGAATATCGGTTCCGAAATAACAAGGCCATAAAAATGGCGGAGAACTGATGCGTACATGCACCTCGGTTGCTCCTGCATCCCTTAACATGCGCACAATACGATCCGATGTCGTACCTCTTACAATCGAATCATCGATCATAATGACACGTTTCCCTGCCACTGCCTCACGCAGCACATTCAGCTTCACCTGTACGCTGGATTCCCTGCTGCTCTGCTTTGGCTTGATAAACGTACGTCCCACATAGCCGTTCTTGACAAAGGCTGTACCATACGGAATCCCGGATGCCAGAGAATAGCCAAGTGCTGCAGCATTTCCGGACTCCGGCACACCTGTCACCAGATCTGCCTCTACCGGCGAATCCTGTGCCAGAAACTTTCCGGCCTTGATCCGGCTTGCATATACACTCACCCCGTCAATATGACTGTCCGGTCTTGCAAAATAGATGTACTCAAAAATACAGCGTGCTTCCTTTTCTTTCGGAAGTGCCATGGTCATATCGGACTCAATACCTTTTTCTGGAGAAATGGTCACAACTTCTCCCGGCAGCACATCACGCACAAATGTTGCACCAATGGTGTCAAGTGCACAGGTTTCCGATGTGATAATATAAGAATTGTCACGCTTTCCGATACAAAGCGGCTTAAAGCCGTATGGGTCACGCGCCCCGATCAATTTACGTGGACTTGCCACAACCAGTGCGTAAGCTCCCTTAAGACGCTGGCACGCACGGCGCACAGCTTCTTCTGCTGACTGGGAATTCAACCGTTCCCTCGCAATATAGTAGGCAATCACCTCAGAATCAATGGTGGTCTGGAAAATTGCTCCCGTATATTCCAGCTCCTTACGAAGCTGCGGTGCATTGATCAGATTGCCATTGTGGGCAAGTGCCAATGTACCTTTGACATAATTTAACACGAGTGGCTGGGCATTTTCACGGGTAGAAGAACCGGCCGTTGAGTAACGTACATGTCCGACTCCGATGTCCCCCTTCATCTGCTCAAGATTTTCCGGTGCGAACACTTCATTTACAAGTCCCATTCCCTTGTAGGAAAGAACCTTGCCCTTAGGACCGCTGGTATCGCTGACTGCAATACCGCAGCTCTCCTGGCCACGGTGCTGCAGGGCAAACAGTCCATAATATATTGTCGATGCTACATCTGCACCGTCAAAATCATACATTCCGAAGACGCCACACTCCTCATGAAGTGTATCCGCATCATAACTGTTATTCTGAATCATTGTGATCTCCTATATCTATCTTGTAAAAGGCTTACCTGTCAGAAGCTCATATGCTTCTTTGTACTTATCAACGGTCTTTGTAACAACTTCTTCCGGAAGAAGGAAATCATTGTCCGGATTTGCCTTGAGCCAGTCTCTGACATACTGCTTATCGAAAGAAGGCTGTCCCTGTCCCGGCTTGTACCCTTCCAGTGGCCAGAATCTGGAGCTGTCCGGTGTAAGCATCTCATCACCGAGAACGACTTTACCGTTCTCGTCCAGACCGAACTCAAACTTGGTATCTGCAATGATAATTCCTTTGGAAAGTGCATACTCTGCACATTTCTTGTAGAGAGCGATGGTGCAATCCTTGATCTGTGTTGCGTAATCAAGTCCTTTTCCAGGATAAATTTTCTCCAACACATCTACAGACTGCTCGAAGGAAATATTCTCATCATGATCGCCCAGATCTGCCTTGGTACTCGGTGTATAAATCGGCTCCGGAAGCTTATCAGACTCTACCAGTCCTTCTGGAAGCTTAATGCCGCACACCGTGCCGTTTTCTTTGTAGCTTGCCCAGCCGCTTCCTGTGATATAGCCACGAACGATACACTCGATTGGGAGCATCTCAAGCTTCTTGCACATCATGCTGTTTCCGTCAAAACGCTCCTGTTGGAAAAATTCCGGCATATCCTTTACGTCTACAGAGATCATATGATTCGGAACAACATCCTTTGTAAAATCAAACCAGAACTTTGACATCTGGGTCAGAATTGCGCCCTTGTCCGTAATCCTGTTCTTTAAAATGTTGTCAAATGCGGAAATACGGTCAGTAGCTACAATGATCAGGCTGTCTCCGTTATCATAGACTTCTCTTACTTTTCCTTCTTTGAATGGTTTAAATTCCTTCATTTTCGCTCTCCTTATTCTTTTATTTTTCGATTAACAAACTCTTTCCGGTCATCTCTTTCGGCTGCTCTAATCCCATAATCTGAAGCAGGGTCGGGGCAATATCTGCCAGGCATCCGCCCTCACGCAGTGTATACTTCGGATCCGCATTTACGAGAATAAACGGTACCGGATTGGTTGTATGGGCAGTATGTGGCTCACCTGTTTCGTAGTCAATCATTTTCTCTGCATTTCCATGATCTGCACAGATAAACAGAACACCATCCATATCCTTCACCGCCTGGACTGCATCTCCTACCAGTCCGTCCACACGCTCGACTGCCTTGATGGCTGCCGGAATCACACCTGTATGTCCGACCATATCCGGGTTTGCAAAGTTGATAACGATCACATCATACTTGTCTGACTTAATAGCCTCAACAAGATCCATACCAACCTCCGGAGCACTCATTTCCGGCTTCAGATCATATGTTGCAACATCCTTCGGGGAATTTACCAGCAGACGTGCCTCATCAACGTTTGGCTCTTCCACTCCGCCATTAAAGAAGAATGTAACATGTGCATACTTCTCTGTCTCGGCCAGACGAAGCTGTGTCTTTCCGCACTTTGCCAGGTACTCACCGAATGTATTTACAATATGCTCTTTTTCAAATGCGATCAGCTTGTTCGGGATCGTCTCATCATAGTCCTTAAAGCAGACAAATGTTGTCTTAATGAACGGACGGTCAAATCCGGTAAACTTGTCATCACAGAATGCACGTGTCATTTCACGGGCACGGTCCGGACGGAAGTTAAAGAAGATCACGGAATCATTCTCTTTTACAACAGAGACCGGTTTTCCATTCTCTGTAATTACGGTAGGAAGTACGAACTCGTCTGTTACATCCTTTGCATAGGAATCTTCCATTGCCTTAACCGCATCTTCTGCCTGTACGCCCTCACCCTTTGTCAGGGAATCATAGGCTTTCTGTACACGATCCCAGTTATTATCACGATCCATTGCATAGTAACGTCCGGATAAAGAAGCAATCTTTCCAACACCGATCTCTTTCATCTTCTTTTCCAGTTCTTCGATAAATTCTTTTCCGGATGCAGGAGGTGTATCACGTCCGTCTAAGAATGCATGAACATATACCTTGCTCAGTCCCTGCTTCTTTGCCATCTCAAGCAGTCCGTAAAGATGTGTAATATGACTGTGCACACCACCATCGGAAAGAAGTCCCCACAGATGCAGGTCCGAATCATTTTTCTTACAATTATCCATGGCTGCAAGCAGTGCCTTATTCTCGAAAAAGTCACCGTCTTCGATTGCCTTAGTAATTCTGGTCAGATCCTGGTAAATAATGCGACCGGCACCGATATTCATATGTCCAACCTCAGAGTTACCCATCTGTCCGTCCGGAAGTCCTACTGCCAGACCGGAAGCCTGTCCTTTTACAAAAGGACATTCCTTCATTAATTTATCCATCACCGGGGTATTTGCCAGCGCAATGGCATTTCCCTCTGTACGGTCATTCAGACCATAACCGTCAAGAACCATTAAAACAACAGGTTTTTTGCTCATAATTCATCCTCTCTTTCCATTGTAACAATCCTATACTATGGTACTTCATTATTGTTACACAAACACTTATTATATTACATAATTTGAACGGGATTGCAAGTGTTCACTGCAAATTTCCCACGATATCTATCGATTTTAAATCCAGATCCACATCATCAAAATACTGTCCATAACGCCTTCCGGACGTATAGGCATAAGGAGAAACTCCCGGTTTTTCGACATTTTTATACGGATAAAAGAATCCGTCCTCATCAATTCCCACATGATTGGAGATGTCTGCCAGATAATGATAAAATGCTTTGATCTGTTTTTTTTCTGTCAGAATCGAAGGCGTAAGCGAATCCTGTATGCACGGAATCATCCGCAATTTCAGACTGCCGGAATCATCAATCTGAATCTGTGCAATCGTTGTGTAAAGTTTTCCGGTAGAAAACCAGAAATTTCCCACGCTGTATGCCACCGGCACATTTTTTATAAACTCAACGCCCTGCAGACGGTGCGGATGTCCACCAATCACGGCGTCTGCACCAGCTTTTACACAAAGGTCTGCAATCTCTGTCTGATCCTGCCCATAATGGATCTTTCCTTCTGTTCCCCAGTGAACATACGCGATCACATAATCACTGTTCTTCTTCGCACGCTTCAGTTCTTTCTTCCATACCTCTTCCTGCTGGGTCTTTAATACTCCCGGTTTCTCCTTCTGGGCTTTCTGTGTAAAATGATAAAACCTTTCGATTTCCGTTGCAGATACAATCGCAATCTTTCGTCCACCTGTGACCACATAACGCACAGCGCTTGCCTCTGTCAGATTTCTGCCACCACCACTGTACGGAATTCCCGCTGCATGCAATGCATCCAGCGTATCTAAAAATCCCTGCTCACCATAATCAAACACATGATTATTTGCCACAGAGACCATATCTATTCCCAGTGTGCGCAGGAATCCGGCATCTTTGGGATCTGCCCGAAAACAGTATGCTTTGCCAACCTGCCGCTGTCCCCGTGTTGTATAAGCAAACTCATTGTTTGCCATCGTAAAATCTGCCGAAATCAGTTCCTTTTTTACTTCATCGGAAAAATAATCCGCCATGTGATTCTTTGCCGTCTTCCCCGTACACCAATTCTCATCCAGACAGATATCCCCGACAAAATCCAGACGGATGCATGCCGGATCGGATGCTTCTTTCCAGATCACATCCTCATACGAATACGACATATACTGTTGCTGCCTGCAATACATAAGCCACAGAACATGCATACTGTTTCCGGTAAACCGATACCACAGATCCGGGTCCTGATTTCCGTTTTCCAGCTGTGTATACAGACTCTGCAGCACACCGCTCCCATACTTCGTTTCAATCCATCCCATAAAGGCTTCATCCACCGGATATTTCTGAAAAAACTTTCCGGAGGCAGTCCTTAAAATCTGGTTTTCCAGATCCTGTACTTCCGGCTCGGTTTCCTGTGATTTCTCCGTGACCTGGGAGGTTTTTTCCTCATATTCAGTTTGTACTTCCTTAGTCTCTTTCAGCGGCTGTGTATTTTGGATGATGCCATGTGTCAAAGCAAAAATAAACAACAAGAGAACGACACATTCCAGACATTTTTTCTTCATGTGTAAAATTTCAAAGGCTATTCACCTGAAATTCAGATGAATAGCCCTATAACCATACAAAATCAGATTCTAGTAGTTTACAATCTTACCGAAATCAGCTTTCAGGGATGCTCCGCCAACCAGACCACCATCGATGTCCGGCTTTGCGAACAGCTCTGCTGCATTTCCTGCATTTACAGATCCGCCGTACTGGATACGAACAGAATCAGCAGTAGCCTGATCATAGATTTCAGCTACACATGCACGGATTGCGCCACAGACTTCCTGTGCCTGATCGGATGTAGCAGTCTTGCCTGTTCCGATTGCCCAGATTGGCTCATAAGCGATTACCATGTTTGCAACGTCTGCTGCTGCAACGCCTGCAAGATCAGATTTGATCTGAAGTCTGATCCAGTCAAGTGTTACACCCATCTCTCTCTGCTCTAAAGTCTCTCCACAGCAAAGGATTGGAGTAAGTCCTGCCTCGATTGCCTTCTTAACCTTCTTATTTAAGAGAACATCATCCTCTTTGAAGTAGTCACGTCTCTCGGAATGTCCGATTACAACGTACTTAACACCAGCGTCTACCAGCATCTCTGCGGAGATCTCACCTGTGTATGCACCCTTCTCTTCGAAGTACATGTTCTCGGCACCAACCTGTACGTTGGTTCCTTTCACAGCCTCTACAACCGGTACGATATCGATTGCAGGTACACAGTAAACAACATCTACGCTGTCAGATACTACTAATGGCTTTAACTCTTCTACTAACTTTACAGCCTGGCTTGGAGTCATGTTCATTTTCCAGTTGCCGGCTACGATTTTCTTTCTTGCCATGAT
>ERZ773175.1854-NODE-1854-length-11009-cov-3.657568_pt1 | contig 11009 bp, 5 predicted proteins | sample MGYA00581004_ERZ773175 | MGnify/ENA primary metagenome ERZ773175 (study PRJEB29015, sample SAMEA2737834) | human gut metagenome | biome: human gut; feature: human-associated habitat; material: faeces | place: China | collected 2012 ...
GATCCGTCGGCCCAACCGGCAATGCCGCCCGTGTAACTCATGTAGGCGGCTTTGATCTGCAGGGCGACGGTCTTGCCGCCCTCCGTCGTGCAGTTCTCGACCGCGCCGCCGGCATAGCCGACAACGCCGCCTGTATAGAGGCCCGCCGTATTGACTTTGGGCGTAGCGCCCGAAGAGGCGATGCCTCCCTCGTTGGTGCATCCCGACACGACGGACCCGGACTCGGTTTCGGCTGCAACGCCGCCTATCGAGACTTTATTGCCGACAACGCCGCTGCCCAGCGTAACGAGCCCGCCGTTCGAACAGTTCTCGACACGTCCGGTCGCTCCGACCAGACCGACCAGACCGCCTACGCCGCACGCTCCATCCACCGTGGCGGCGACATCGAGCGTCACGGCGGCCATGTTGCTACAATTACGCAGCGTGCCGTTGCAGACCCCGACAAGCGCCGCGGCATATTCGCCCGCAGCGACGCTTCGTGCGGTCACTCTCGACGCAGCGTCGATCGTCAGCTCGCGGATCTCCGAACCCTCGGCCGTATGGCCGAAGAGCGGTTCGGACGTATTCCAGTTCTGGATCAACGACGCCGTCGAACGGACGCTCCGCCGTACCGATCGAGGTCCACTCGACATCCTTCATATCGACGTCGCCCAGCACCTCGATGGTCTTGCCGCCTTCGCCCGACGTCCAGTCGGAGGTGTCTTCCCCGGCATTGAACGCCTCGGCGAACATCTTCAGGCCGGCGCCCGAAACGATGCCGCCCGCAGGATAGAACGCCTGCCTGATGGCGGGCAGAGCGGTCTGCGCCTCGATGTCCTTAATCGAAAACTCGATCACACCTTCGCGCTCGGTTTTCGTGTCGCTGGGGTTCTCTGCAACGGAAAAGGTATAGGTCGCCTGCTCCCCGTCCGGTTCGGACACATAGGTAATCCACGTCGGGCAGGTCACGCCGACGACCGCCTCGGCCGGTGCCACCACATCGAATTTCACCTCGCCTTTGGCCGCCAGGCCGAGCTTGCCGTCGGTGCCGAACGGCATATCCGTTCCGAATTGATAAACGGCATATTCGGTGCTGTAACCCACCCCGTCGGTCGGTTCGATCGTCAGCGTGCCATAACGCCCCGCAGCGCCCGTATTGGCGTCGCAGCGGATGCGGAGCGTCGAAGTGGTCATGCCTTCGGCATCCGGCTCGGAGGTCTCGACGACCTCGCCGTGAATCCATTCCGAATCCACCGGCTGCCATTTCGAAAGGGTTTTGACCACGACCTCGATGGCTTCGGAATCGTTCGGAGCCACCACGGAGTAAACCTTGTCGAGAATGAAGATGTTACCCGACTGGTCGACGGTCATCCGGTAGGTGAAAGCGCCCGCCGAAAGGATGACGATCGCATCGCGCGACTTGAAATCCTCGTTGGCCGTCACCTCGATCGTGAATTCACCGCTGCCCACGTGGCTCTCCTCCTCGTCGACGACGCACCAGTCGCTATCGGAAGACACCGTCCAGTGTACGCTCTCCACATTGAGCGTCACGGCCACGGTCCGGGTCTGGCTCGAACTGGTCATGCCCCGGGTGGCGTCCCACGTCGGAGTCAGCACGACTTCCAGTTTATCGGGATATGCCGACGTTCCTTCGTCGGACGAACAGGCTGCGAAAACGGCCGTCGCCGCCGCAAATATCAGAAAAATATATTTTTTCATATCGTTGGTCTCCTTTTATTTACGTTTGTTGGTATGATCGGCCCACCAAACGTTCGTGGTCATGTTATTCGTGCCTCCGAGCCAGCCGTTCACCGCCTCGAAATAGTTGTCCCGGTTGCGGAACTCCTCGTCTGCGGGATAGCGCAGGCGCGTGGGCAGGATGCCGTCGTTGGCGGCCAGCGCCTTGACAGGCATTTCGGGATAACCCGTGCGGCGGTAGTCGCACCACGACTCGATGCCGACCAGGAAATTCGAAATCCACTTCTGGGTCATGATCCGTTCGAGCACCTCCTCGCCGTCGAGCGCGTCGACCGACACCTTCGGATTGGAAAGGAACGATGTCAGGTCCGCATCCGGATCGTCGGTCCACTCGAAAACGGCTTCCGAAACGGCCTTCACGTAATACTCTTTCGGCGTCCCCGGAATCCAGCCGCGGTAAGCGGCCTCGGCCCAGATGAACCACAGTTCCGAGTAGTTCATCAGCGGGAAATGGTCACGGTCCTGAATCACATTGCGACGGTAGTGGGCCGCCGTATCGAAATATCCCATCAGCTCGTTGTAGGTGATCTGCGTCGGCACGCCCACGAGTTTGTCGAAATAGAGCGACACGCGCGGGTCCTTCAGCCCGGCCGACGTATCGTACATCTCGTTCATCAGCCGCTCGCAGATCATGTTGTTGTTCCAAAGACCCGCGCGGGTGTTGTGGAACGGCGTGTACTGCGCGTTGACATTCTTGTCGAACTTCACGTTGGCGGCGTCCGCACGGCTCTCGAAAACGGGATAGACCGACGGATAGGAGAAGATTTCGTTGAGCTTCGACACGGCGCCGAGACGCTCGCCGGCCGGATCGCTCTCATCCTTCAACGCGACGCGCATCAGCAGGCGGACGTAAAGCGAGTTGCCGAACTTGCGCCACTGGGCGACCTTTCCGTCATACATGTAATCTTCCAGCATGTCGAAATCCGTCCCCTCTTCGGCCAGCAGGGTGTTGGCCTGCTCGAGTTTTTCGAACATGTCGCGGTAAATCTCCTTCTGGCTGTCGTAGGCCGGATAGAACTTGCCTTCGGTATACCCCTTACCGGCCTCGAAGTAGGGCGCATCGCCGAACGCATCGGTGATGTGCGAGAACGTCAGCACTTTGAGGATGCAGGCAATGGCCAGCCCCGTCTTGTCATTGTCCTTCTCGGCCTGCACGCGCATGGTCTCGGCATTGCCGGCCCAGCGGTAGATGTTCTGCCAGAAGTAGTTGATGATCGAGTTGTTGAAGCGGTAGTTGTAGATGCGCTCGGCCGAGGTCTGCGCCTGCACGGTGTACTGCATGAGCTGCGAATTGACGTCGAACGAACGTTCCAGCAGCGCATATTCGAGACCGAACGTGATCGGCTGCACGTAACTCGTGGCATTGGTGGTCTGCAACGCATTCTTGTTTACGTTCATCTCGTCGAAATTGTCGCAGCCCGACAGGGCGAGCGCGCCGAACGAGAGGGTTGCAGTCAGTTTTATAATCGTATTTTTCATGTTTCGGTTCCTCCTGCTTTAAAAAGTGATCTTGATACTGCCGCCGATGGCGCGGGTTCCGGGCATCTGGGCGATCTCGAAGCCGGGAACGACCGACGAGCCGCGCATGAAGGCGCCCTCGGGGTCCCAGCCCGGGAAATCGGACCAGCAGAACAGGTCGCGTCCGTAGACCGAGAGCACAAGACCTTTGATGAAGCCTGTCTTGGAGAGCAGTTTCTTCGGGAATTCGTAGTCGAGGCGCAGCTCGCGCAGTTTGAGGAACTGCGTGCTGACGAAGTTCTGCTCGGCGTTCTGGAACGCGTAGGCCAGACCATAGTACTCGGTGATATCGGCCGTCTTGTGGGTGTTCTTCACATAGTTGCCGTCGGGCAGCTGGTTGACGCCGTCGAGCACCAGTCCGTCATAACGCCCCGGAAGCGAGATCGTACCCTTACCGCGCGACCCCAGCAGGGCGTTGGAGTAGGAGTAGACATGTCCGCCGAACTGACCGTCGAAAGCCACCGAAAGGGTCAGTCCGTTCCATTTGACGCTCGTGCCGAAACCGCCCTTCCAGTCGGGCATGCACTCGCCGATGCGCTGCAGGTCGTCGGAATACTGCGGATAACCGTTCTCGTCGATCACCAGCTGGCCGCTGACATCGGTCAGCGAGCCGTCCTTGCCCACGATGAACGATCCCTCGGGGGCGCGCTTGTAGCCCAGGCCGTACATCGTCGAAAGCGACTGTCCCTCGTAAGCCGTCATGTAGGCGTGCGACGAATAGGAAGCCACGATCCACGAATCGACGCCGTCGCCCAGTTCGAGCACCCGGTTGCGGTTGAGCGCCCAGTTCACATAGGCTTTCCACTGCACCTTCTTGGTCTTGACAAGCGTTCCGTTGAGCGAAACCTCCCAACCCCAGTTGCGGATGCGGCCCGTATTGCTGTAACGGCTGCCGACACCCGAAGCCTGGCTGACGGGCATGCTCACGATCTGGTTCTTCGACTCGTTGTCGTAGTAGGCGATGTCGAGGTTCAGGCGGCTCTGGAAGAGGCGGATGTCGGCGCCGACCTCCCACGAGCTGACGATTTCGGGTTTGAGGTTCAGGTCGGCCGCCGTGCGGGGAATCTGGAAATTGCCTGCGAAATCCGACGAGGTGAGGTAGTTCGACGTGCGGTAAGGCTTCGTGTCGTTACCCACCTGCGCGAAGCTGCCGCGCAGTTTCACCAGGTTGACGACGTTGCGCGCCGAGCCGAAGTCGATCAACTCGTTGAGCAGCACGCTGGCCGAAACCGACGGATAGAAATAGGAGTTGTTGCTGACGGGCAGCGTCGACGACCAGTCGTTGCGGCCCGTGATGTCGAGGTAGACGGCGTCGCGCCACGAAAGCGAAACGAGTCCATAGATGCTGTTGGTCTGACGCTCGTAGGAGTAGCTGTCCGTTTTGATGCGGTTGACCGAGTTGGCCAGCGAATAGACGCCCGCCTGTTTGAGCTGCTCGGCAGTCTTCGAAGTCTGCACGAACGAGCGGTTGATGATGCTGCCACCCAGATTGGCCGTGAGGTTGAACCCGGCCCCCAGTTTGCGGTCGTATTTCAGCAGGAAATCGGTCGAAAGCTGCAACGAAGAGAGTTCCTGCTCGCTGTACAGACCGTATTTCTGCGAATAGGAGCTTTTCGGATGACGGGTCGTGCGCAGGTCGCGCGAAAAGTCGATACCTCCGCGGAGCATCAGGTCGAGGCCCTTGTAGAGATGCAGGTTCAGCGCCGTATTGCCGTACATGCGGTCGCGGTCGAGCGTGTTGAGCTGCTCGTAGGCCACGAAATAGGGGTTGTTCTTGCCGCCCGAAAGGCCGGAATCCTGCTGGATATGCTCCTGACCGGGCAGCCAATACTGTTTGGCCCAGTCCATGTCGATATTGGGCGACATGCACCACAGCGAATACATGATCGAGCTGGAACCGTAGCCCATCACCGGAAGGTTGTCGTCATCCTTGCGGTAGTAGGTCAGCGACGTGTCCACCGAAAGCCAGCGGTTGACCTTGTTGTTGCTTTTGAGCGACAGCGATTGCTTGCTCCACGGCGAATTGGGAATGATCGACTCGCTGCGGTAATCGGTCACCGAAAAGCGGATCGCATTGTTCTTGTTGATCTTACCCGACACCGACAACGAGTTGGTCGCCGTCCAACCCGTCTGGAAGAAATTTTTGAACCAGTTGCCGTAGCTCACGAACGGCGTCTTGATACGCACGCCGTTCTCATCGACACCGATACCGCGGCTCGCGTCGTAATACTGGTAGTAGAGCGTTCCGTCCATCTTGGGGCCCCACGACGACACGTCGGTCGTATTGCTGCCCTCACCGTCGACCGGATCGCCGTAATGGAACCCGTCGTTGCCCTTCGCCGAGCCCTGGCCGTAGACATACTGGAAATCGGGCGAGGAGTTGATCTGGTCTACGACGAAATTCGACGTGAAGGTCACCGAAACGGAACCGTCCTGCCCTTCGCCGGATTTCGTCGTAATGATGATGGCGCCGTTGGCAGCCTCCGAACCGTAAAGGGCGGTCGCTGCGGGCCCCTTCAGCACCGTGATATTCTCGATGTCCTCGGGATTGACATCCCCCGTACCGTTGCCGTAGTCGATCGAATAGGCGGTGGATTCGCCCCCGGCCGCCGAGGTGTTGAACATCGGCACGCCGTCGATGACGAACAGCGCCCCGTTGTTGTTGAGGTCGATCGACGACTCGCCGCGAAGCGTCACGCGCATCGATCCGCCGCCGCCCGTATTAGCCTTGGCAACCGTAAGGCCCGCCACCTGTCCCGAAAGTCCCGACATCCAGTTGGACGACGAAGCCGACGACGAAAAAGCGTCGCTTTTGACCTTCGTGGCGGCATAACCCAGCGATTTCTCCTCGCGCTTCATACCCAGCGCCGTAACGACCACATCGTCGATGGCCTGCGCCGTGCTGACGAGCCTCACGTCAATCGTCGTCTTGCTGCCGACGTAGATGTCCTGCGTTTTGTAACCCAGGAAACTGAACGACAGCTGATCGCTGGGGCGCGCTTTGATACGGTACGAACCGTCACTTTCGGTGACGGCACCCACGAGCGAACCTTTCACGATCACGCTGACGCCTGCGACAGGCTGTCCGGCATCGTCCTTAACGACACCCTGCACCAATGCAGGGGTTGCCGAGGCGGTACTTTTCTGCTGGGGGGGGGTAACCTGACGTTCCACGCCGGCTGCCTGTCCGCCTACCGTCCCGGCAGCTTCGGGCTCCTGCGCCTGCGAGGCGGATTTGCCCGCATTTTTGCGTTTGATCAGGATTTTATCCTCCCGAAACTCGTAAGTAAGATCGCTTCCGGCAAAAATCTTCGCCAGCACGTCGGGAACCGGAACCTGCTTCACGGAAAGCGTGACCGGAGCGGCTTTGCCCACCAGTTCGTTGTTGAAGAAGAACGTGTAGTAGGTCTGGGCCTCGATCTTTTTCAGAACCGTAGCCAGCGGCGCCCGCTCGACGGTAAGCGTTACGGTCGCGGGTTTCTCCCCGGCTTCGGAAGCATGGGCGATGCCTGCGACTGCCAGGAACATCGCTGCAAGTCCGCACGCCAGCCAGCGTTGCAGGGTCGTGCAACGACCTTCGGATTTGTTAAAATTGCTCATTCACTTAATGTTTAGGTAGTTAAAAATTCATTCTCTATTTTCGTTTCGCCCTCGAAAGGAAATACTCCCCGTCGATATTGGTGATGGAAAGTCTTACGGGAGAGGTTTCGGAGATCATCCGGAGGGCCTCCGGCAGCGTTTCCCGGTCCACCATGCCCGTATACTGCAGGTTGGCGATCTCTTCGTGAATGTTGATCCTCACCTGATAATAGCGCGAAAGCTTGTTGGCCACATCTTTCAACGGATGCCCCGAGAAGATCAGCCGCCCCTCGATCCAGCCGATCGAATCGTCGATATGCACCGCCCGTTTGGTGATCGTATTGGCCGTCGCGTCGATCTGCAGCTCCTCGTTAGGATCGAGAATGATCACGTCCTTCTTGATCTGCGCCTGCAGACAGCCCGTATGGAGCGTCACCACGGCGAACTTCTCCCGGGCATAGGATTGCAGGTTGAACGAGGTCCCGAGCACCGTATAATTGTTGTTGGCGCTGTGGATGATGAACGGACAGCTCTTGTCGGGCGCAATGGTGAAGAACGCCTCGCCGTCGAACTCGATCTCGCGTGTCGCCTTTCCGAATTTCAGGTCCACGGTCAGCGTCGCCTCGGAATTCATGCAGACCTTCGAACCGTCGGGCAGCACGATGTCGAGTTTCTCGCCGCGCGCCGTACGATATTCCAACGGCTGTGCAGCCGCGGTCTCCACGCCGCTCCCGGTATCGGGGAGCGCAGGAGTGCGCTGCCAGAACCAGACGGCGCAAACACCCACCGCCACCGCAGCAGCAGCAACAGCGACGTAACGCCTGAACAACCTCCGACGCGTATTTACTCCCTCGGGAACGGCGAACAGGATTTTGTTGCGGGCGGCGAACCGCACCCACTCCCGCTCCGCCTTGGCCGATACGGGATACTCCCGACCGGCGAGGCACTCCCTGAAATAAGCCCGGTGTTCATCGGACTCTTCCAGCCATTCCGCCAACATACCGGCCTCCTCCCTGTTCAGGGTATTGCTCCGGTATGAATTGATCAGTCTGTCTATCTCCTTCTGCATAACTTACACAAAACAGATTTTTTCTTTGCTTTCACTGAGTAGACACACCATTTGCGAATACCGACCCCCGAAAATCGAAATTCGCACGATATTTTTTTCGGACAGAACTATCCGATCCCTGCATCCTATGAAAAAGCCCTCCGGAAATTGGGTATCCAACTTCCGGAGGGCGATGCAATTATCATGGAATGTTTTATTCGGTACGCTTAGGTTCGACGGGCGGCAAGGGCTCGAACCCGCCCCGGGTCTGCACCGAGGGCGTTACACCGGAAAGCAATAGTCCGGCACTTGCGGTTTTTGAGCCGATATGCACATTCGCCATGTTCGGTTTGACGCCACAAAGAGAATAATCAACAATGCATTTCCTGAATCACCTGAGACCAGATCGGGCACAGGAATAAAAAAACGCCGCCTGATCAATCAAGCGGCGTTCCGGTACCCGGAGCCGGGGTCGAACCGGCACGACATTGCTGTCATTGGTGTTTGAGACCAACGCGTCTACCGATTCCGCCATCCGGGCATATATCCGCATTACGCGGCGAATCGGGAGGGCAAAGATACGCGATTTTCGCAACTTTTCAAAAAATCACCCTACTTTTCGAAAAAAGTCCTGATTTTTTTCGCTTTCGCCGGTCCCACCAACGCCGAAAGTTCCTCGATATTGGCTGCGCGAACCTTCTCCACCGTGCGGAAATGGCGCAGCAGGGTTTGAACGGTCTTGTCCCCGACCCCCTCGATCTGCTCCAGTTCGCTGTGGATAAACGCCTTGCTGCGTTTCTGGCGGTGGAAGGTGATGGCGAAACGGTGCACCTCCTCCTGAATCTGCGACAAGAAGTGGAAAAGCGGCGAAGTGGGACGGATGCCGACCAGCAGCGGCGGAAACCCGCAGAGCAGTTCGGCCGTGCGGTGGCGGTCGTCCTTGGCCAGTCCGGCAATGGGTATGTCCAGCCCGAGATGCTCCAGCACCTCGTGGATCACCCCCATCTGCCCTTTTCCGCCGTCGGCGATGACGAGGTCGGGCAGTGCGGCCCCCTCGGCCATCAGGCGCGTATAACGCCGGAAAACGACCTCGCGCATCGAAGCGTAGTCGTCGGGCCCCTCCACGGTTTTGATATTGAAATGGCGGTACTCCTTGCGCGACGGCTTTCCGTCCCGGAACACCACGCACGAAGCCACGGGATGAGCCCCCTGCAGGTTGGAGTTATCGAAACACTCGATATGCCGCGGCTGCCGGTCGAGGCGCAGCTCTTTCTGCAGGGCATTCATCAACCGGTCGGTATAGCGTTCGGGATTCTTTATTTCGAGGTTTTTCAACTGCTCGGCGCGGTAGATGCGGGCGCTTTTCTGCGAAAATTCCAGCAGTTCGAACTTTTCGCCCCGCTTCGGCACCGTGAAGGTCACGCCGTCGAACAGCAGGGTCGTCGAGGGCAGAAACGGCACGATCACCTCGCGGGCCAGTTCGCCCCCGGCGATATGCTCGACGATGTGCTGGATGGCCAGCGTCAGCATGTCGCGCTCGTCGCCCCCGACGCCCGTCGAGAGCTTCACCGTCGAGACGCCCACGATCGAACCGTGGCGGATGCGCACGAAATTACAGTAGGCCACGTCGTCGTCCGGCAACAGCGAAAAGACGTCTACGTCGACAATCTTCGCACTGACTATCACCGACTTGCCCGCATAGTTATCGAGTGCGTCGAGCCGCTGCTTGTAGCGTTGGGCCAGTTCGAATTTCAGTTCCGCGGCCGCCCGCGCCATCTCCCCCTCGAGGTATTGCCGCACGGGCCGCAGGTCGCCTTTGAGCACAGAAACGACCATCTCCAATAACCGGCCGTACTCCTCTTCGGACTGCTGCCCGATGCAGGGTCCCTTACAGTTTCCGAGGTGGTATTGCAGGCAGACCGTGTATTTGCCCCTGGCGATCAGCTCCGGAGCGAGGTTGAGCTTGCAGGTGCGCAGCGGCACCACCTCGCGGATGAAGTCGAGAACGCTGTGCTGCATCATCACCGAACCGTAGGGCCCGAAATACTGCGAACCGTCGCGGGAGAGGATGCGCGTGGACTGCACCCGGGGAAAATGCTCCTTGCGGACCACAATCCACGGATAGGTCTTGTCGTCCTTCAGCAAGATGTTGTAGCGGGGCTGAAGGGTCTTTATCAGCGAGTTTTCGAGCAGCAGGGCGTCCGTCTCGCTGTCCACGACGATGTGACGGATCGCGGCGATCTGCTTCACCAGCACGCGCACCTTGGCGCTGTGCTCCTTCGACTGTACGAAATAGGACGACACGCGTTTGCGCAGGCTTTTGGCCTTGCCCACGTAGATAACAGTTCCCGAGCGGTCCACAAACTGGTAAACGCCCGGCGACAGCGGCAGCAGGGCGACCTGCTCCCGGAGGCTGATGTTCTCGGTTCCGCCCATACGTTCGGCAAATGTAGCAATTTTTCGGCAAAATCCGCCGCCGGACGTTTCAGGCCAACGGGAAGAGCCTGAACATATTAAAAAAAGTCCGATATTTTGTTTTATTCGTCGGAACACCCTATATTTGTAGCACCATCATTTTGAACATAATCCAAGCCTATGAGAAATTTTTTTCTACTACTCCTGACCGGCGCACTCTTCACCGCGTGCATCGATAAGGACTACGATCTCGAAAACATCGACACCGACAACGTCACCATCGGCGGCGACGAGTCGAAATTCGAGATTCCGCTGGCCAGGGTGCTCGTCACCCTGGAGGACATTGCCAACGGCGATGTCAATATCCAGGAACTCTGCGGGAAAGCCGACAAATGGCTCCCCTCGAAGCTGCCCGGGAACACCGACTATGTCGACCTCACCCAACTCTCCCGGAATTCTTACACCGACGGGCTTTTCGACACCCTGATCGCCGAAATGCAGTCGACCCCGGCCAAACTCGACGAGGTAACCAACATGATCTGGACTGATTACCGCGATGAGTTCGCCTCCATCCTCGGCGTTCCGGCCAATGACGCGTACGAAACGCCGTTTAAGGAAGCCTTCAAACTGGCGGTCCGCAACACCGAGCAACAGGTTCTCAACGAGGTCAAATCGCAGTTCAGCGGCTATCTGACGGAAGACCTGAACGTGC
>ERZ773175.1859-NODE-1859-length-11005-cov-3.176256_pt1 | contig 11005 bp, 8 predicted proteins | sample MGYA00581004_ERZ773175 | MGnify/ENA primary metagenome ERZ773175 (study PRJEB29015, sample SAMEA2737834) | human gut metagenome | biome: human gut; feature: human-associated habitat; material: faeces | place: China | collected 2012 ...
CACCGACATCTCGGTGGAAAGCCGTACCGTGGATATGCACATCCGCACCCTGCGCAAAAAGCTGGGCGATGCGGGGCGTTACATCTGCACTGTGCGCAAGGTGGGCTACAAGCTGACCGATGAGGAGGCCGAAGAAGAATGAAGCTGCGCAGCATGGAAGAAAAGATCAGCTACCGGTTGTTCCTGATGGGCTTTCTGGGGCTTATATTCACCGCAGTGCTGTGCATTTTTGTGTTCCATAAGGCCTTTACGGCGCAGGCATGGTCGGCTTTGGAGCGCGAGACCGACCTTGTGCGCGCCGGGTACGAGCAGACCGGAGACCCCACACAGCTGAGTGCCTTTGTGACCGATGATCTGCGCGTGACGCTGATCAGTCAGGACGGCAGCGTGCTGTTTGAATCTGCCACCGACCAGCCCATGGAGAACCATCTGACCCGCCCGGAGATCCGCGATGCCATTGCAAACGGCGAGGGTCGGGACATTCGCGATTCCCAGACCATGGGCTACGAGACCTATTACTATGCGCTCCGGCTTTCCGGCGGGGATGTACTGCGCGTGGCACAGGACGCCGAGACCGTGTGGTCCATCTATGATGCCACCATCCCGGCCATCGTGCTGAGCTGCGTGGCGCTGATGCTGCCTGCTGCGGTGCTGGCTGCCCTGCTGACCAAAGCACTGGTACAGCCGGTGCTGAACATGACTGAGGATCTGGATCACATTCAGGAAAATGTGCCCTACCGGGAACTGATCCCCTTTGCAGAGAGCATCCACTCCGACCGCATTCTGCGAGAAAACAACGAGAAAATGCGGCAGGAGTTTACTGCCAATGTCAGCCATGAGCTCAAGACCCCGCTGACCAGCATTTCCGGCTATGCAGAGTTGATTGAGACCGGCATTGCAAAGCCGGAGGATGTGCCGGATTTCGGCCGCAAGATCCACAGCGAGGCCACCCGCATGATCCAGCTGGTCAACGACATTTTGCAGCTTTCTAAGCTGGATACCGTAAGTGAGACCGGGGACACCCCCGTAATGGAAACGGTAGACCTTTTGGAGGTTGCCAAGGAGTGTGTGGAGCGCCAGAAACTGAACGCCCGCCGCGCCTATATCTCCCTGACTTATCTGGGCGAGAGCGCCCCGGTGCTTGGCAGCCGCGCGCTGCTGGATGAACTGTGCCAGAATCTGTGCGACAACGCCATCCGCTACAACCGCCCGGGCGGTAAGGTACAAATCATTACCGCTTGCAGCCGGGACGGACACTGCTCCCTGACCGTGACCGATAACGGCATCGGTATCCCGCGGGAAGCGCAGGCCAGCGTGTTCGAGCGCTTCTACCGGGTGGACAAGAGCCGCAGCAAGGCCACCGGTGGCACCGGGCTAGGGCTTGCCATCGTCAAGCACATTGCCCGCATCCACAACGCCCGCATCAAGCTGGAAAGTCAGGTAGACGTTGGCACCACCATTACCGTTACTTTCCCTACTGCCTCTTAATACAGCATGAAATGCACGTCTGTCCGCCATTGCGGGCAGGCGTTTTTTGTTGGGTCAAAGCTTGCGCCGCTGCCATCCCGCAGCGTTGCCCGGGCTTGCAGATGCAGCACATCCACGCCCTGCTGCCAGCAGCTTTGCAAAAGCGCTGTACACTGCGCCGCAAGTTGTTGTTGCTGCGCCTGCGTGGGCAGCGGGCTGTGGGCAGCGCGTTGACAGTCCAGCCGCACAAGCACCTGCGCCTTTTGCAGGGTGACCGAAACGATGCAGCGCCGGATGCCGATGCGCTCCCCTTCCAGCCAGAGCTGCCGGGTGCCGCCCTGCCCGGCAAGTAGACGGTAGACCTCGGCCTGCTCCGGGGACAAAGGTATATTAGCCGCCACGGTATGCAGAACGCCGCCCTCCTGTATCGTTACCTCTTCCGCGTTCCACCCGAGAACGGATAGAAGTCTAGGCTCTGTGTGCTCATACAGCCGGGGTGCGGTGGGTGCTGCGGCCTTTATTTGTGCCATCAGAGCATCCGGCAGGGCGGCCCGTGCGGCAAGGCGGTCTATCTCTCCTTCTGCGCAAAGCAGTCTTGCGGCTGTGCGGCCGCAGCCGCGCCGCAGCACCAGCTGCTCGTACTCTGTTAATAATGGTTCTTCCGCTTTTGACAGCAGCAGATAGTCACACAGGCGGTAGCTTGCGGTTTGGGGCAGTGCCTGCTCTGCCCCAGCCAGCGCCTGTTCCATCGTTTGTCCCTCTGCCTGCACAAACTGTAACGCGGCAGAGGCCTCGGCGGCATCGGCGGCGGCCTGCGGTGCCTGATAGAGCAGCCCTGCCTGATACACCTGTTCGGTCTGTGCCAGATACACCGCCCGCACCATGCTTTTCTCGGTGCTTTCGCAGCGCAGGAATAAAAGACACCACCCTGCCAACAGTAAAAACAGCAGCGGCTTGTAAGATTTCTGTTTTCTCATGGCTGCACCTCTGCTTCCGGCTGCTGCCAGAGCAAGCGGACAGCGGCACACAGCATGGCTGCCCGGTAGACAGCGCACAGCAGCCACAGCAGCAAAAGCAGCGCATCCATGCGGGAAAAGCTGCCGCCACTCCACGCCCGCAGCAACTCCAGCCGGGGGTAGGTTCCGCTGCCAAACAGCAAAGCACTGCCCAGCAAAGCCGCTGCCTGAACCGCAAAGCCCCATACCGGTAGCCAGACCGTGCGGCGGGCAGACCGTGCACTGCACAGAAGGGCTCCGGCAAAATATTCAGCGTAGACCGGTACGTTCCAACCTGCTGCGGCCGGCTGTGCCGGAGGGAACAGGCGGTACCAGTGCAGTTGACCGGCGAGCCCCAGCAGGCAGACCACGCCGCCCACGGCTACAAACCACCACAGCACCCGCGCCGAGGCGTTCCAGCTTGCGGGACGGATGCACCACCCCGCCCAGAGCAGCAGCGGCAGAAAGCCCAGCAGCGCCATGGAGGAAAACTCTGCCGTGCACAGCCCTTGTGCCTGCACGAGGGTGTGCACCAGTTCCATAAAAAGCCCCGCTGTCAATGCCAGCCGCACCGCAAGGGAGGGCGCTTTGTTCTGCAACATTGCCACTGCCAGCGCCGAAAGGATGCACAGACACACCGCGCTGACAGCGCCCAGCCACAGCGCCCGGCACACCGAAACGCTTTGCGGGATGCCGTCTGCCAGCGCCGCAGTTACCACACTGAGGGTTAACGCCGCCGGGGTAAAACGTTCTGTCTGCTGCTTCATGACCGCCGTTTTCCCTTCTCCCGCTTTTGCCAGATATTGAACCCGCGCCGGGACAGCTGCCGGTAGTTGCGGCGCAGAACGCCGTCCTCGGAAAGCGGCTGCTGCGGGAACGGGTGCGGCGCAAGATACGGCACACCCAATGCTTCGGTGCTGACGAGGCTGAGCAAAAAGCCGAAAAACGCTGCTGCCAGTCCCACTGGTCCGGCAAGCCCTGCCAACAGCACCGTGCCGATGCGCAGCAGGGTGGCAGGCTCGTACAGACCCGGGGTGACAAAGACTGCAATGGCCGTGATGCTGGCCACAAAAATGACCGGGGTACTCATAAGCCCGGTGGCAATGGCGGCATCGCCAATGATGAGCGCCGACACCAGACTGACCGAGTGACCCAGTGACTGCGGCATCCGCAGCCCGGCCTCCCGGATGATTTCTAAGAGCAGGATCACCAGCAGCATCTCGGCAAACAGGGGCAGCGGGGTGGCCTTTTCGGCTGCTTCGATCTTATACAGCAGCTGCGGGGGCAGCAGCTCCGGCAGATGCACCGCCACGCACACAAAGACCCCCGGCAAAAATACAGTAAGGTAGAAGGAAAAGTACTTCAGCACCCGCAGAAAAGAGGAGAACGCCGCCGTAGAGGCGTAATCGTCCAGACACTCGAACTGCTCGCTGAAGAGCGCGGGCAGCACCAGCGCCGAGGGGCTGCCGTTGACTAAAATTACCAGCTTGCCCTCGCAGAGCTTGGCGGCGGCGACCGCCGGGCGCTCGGTGTAGTGTACCGGGGTGAACAGCCGCGCCTTGCCGGGCAGCAGCCACGGCACGAAATAACTGGAATCCAGCAGCAGTTCCGGCCTTGCGCTTTGCAAAATGGCGCGCACCCGCTGTACCATGGCGGGGTCTGCACGGTCCTTGCAGTAGCAAAGAGCATACTCTGTATTGCAGCAGGTGTGCGCCTGTGCGGCCTCCTGCACAAGGGTATCGGTGCGGACAAGACGGCGCAGAAGGCTCAGATTCACCCGCAGAAGGTCGGTAAAGCCTTCCCTGCTGCCGCGCAGATTGCCCTCGGCGGATGGCTCTTCCACGGAGCGGAATTTGAGCCCCTGCACTGAAAAAACAATACCACTGCTGCAGCCCTCTAAAAGCAGCACCGCCATGCCCGCCGTCAGCCGCGCTACGAGCTGCGACATATCCTGCACCGGAGTGCTCTCGGCCGGAAACGCCGAGCCGTGCAGGATATGCGCATAGGCTTGCGTACCAGTAAGCCGGACAGAAGCAGACTGCCGCCCGGCGGCGTCCAGCAAGAGTTCCCAGAGTGAATCGAGACTTGCCATGCCGTCAAACATTACGATGCACCCTGGGCAGCCATACAAAACGATCTTCTTCGCATAATAGTCCGCCGACTGACCAAACCTAGCATCAAGCGCGGACAGGTTTTCCGTAAGGCTTTGCGAAAGCTGCTGCACATCCATCACTCCTTTGTGTGTGCAGTATGCCCGCTTTGCCGCAGCGGAATACGCCGCGCACACCACCATGGAGGGTTTGTGCATGAAACTGCTGCTTTGCCGCACTATTATTTTGTATCTCTGCGTTTTGTTTGCCATGCGGCTGATGGGCAAGCGTCAGCTGGGAGAGTTGCAGCCGGAAGAGCTGGTATCCACCATCCTGATCTCCAATCTGGCGTCCATCTCCATTGAATCGGAGGATGTCCCCATCACCGCCAGTCTGATCCCGCTGTTTCTTATTGCGGCGCTGGAGCTGCTGGGTTCAGTAGTGAGCTTCCGCAGCCAGAAGTTCTTCAATTTTCTCTCCGGGCGTCCCAAAACGGTCATTCTGGACGGAAAGATCGACCAGAACGCTTTGCGGATGCTGCGGCTGACCACCGCCGACCTGATGGAGGCGCTGCGCGGCAAGGATATCTTCGACCCGCGCAGGGTGTCCTACGCCGTAATCGAAACAAACGGCACACTGTCGGCGGCGCTGCGCCCGGAGCATGAAGCAGCCACCCTCTCCGATTTACAGTTGAAAGTACAGCAGACACAGGCCACCATCCCCTTTGTGCTGGACGGGCAGGTACTGGAGGATAATCTGCGCTGGTGCGGCAAAGATCGTGCGTGGCTGGAACGCACCGCCACGGCAAACACGGTGCTGCCACAGGAGATCTTACTGCTTATCGGCAACGAGACCGAGGACTATTTTCTGCTGAAAAAGGAAGGCCGTCAGCCGGGAGGAAAAGGATGAAGCGGATCTATGCGTGTATCCTGATTGTGGCGGCGCTGCTGGCAGTATCCCTTTACAGCAGCGGACGGGTGCAGGGCTTTGCACAGGATATCTCAGCCGACTTGGACTGCGCCCTTGAGGCAGTACGGCAGAAAGATTTTTCCACTGCACGGCAGGCACTTGCCGAGGGTGCAGAGCTGTGCGACACCATGCGGGAGACTATGAGCCATCTGCTGCGCACGGCCGACTACACGGAGCTGGAAGCTGCACTGCGGGCGGCAGACGGGTACCTTGAGCAGCAAGCCACAGAGGATGCGCTGGGTGAGTTGCGCCGCGCACAGGTAGAAGTAGAGCGGCTGGAGTGGCTTGCCCGGCGGCTGGTTTAAGATGCGCAAAAAGGACACTGCACAGACCTTGTGCAGTGTCCTTTTTTCATGATAGCTTACTGGTTTTCCTTGCGGTCGCCCACAAGCTTTTTCAGTTCGTCAAGGAAGCTTTCCACGTCCGCAAACTGGCGGTAGACCGAGGCAAAGCGGATATAGGCCACCTCGTCGATCTTTTTCAGTTCCTCCATGGTCAGCTCGCCGATGCGCACACTGGGGATCTCGCGGTCGTAGGAGCTGAACAGGGACTGCTCGATGCTGCTGACGGCACGTTCCAGCGTTTCGTAGCTGACAGGACGCTTGGCACAGGCGCGCAGCATGGCGTTGAACAGCTTCTGCCGGTCAAAGGGTTCGCGGGAGTTATCCTTTTTGATGACCACCAGCGGCACTGTTTCCACCACCTCGTAGGTCGTGAACCGCATATGGCAGCTCAGACATTCCCGGCGGCGGCGGATGCGCTCGCTGTCTTCGGTAGGGCGGGAGTCGATGACTTTGGATTCCTCAGCGCCACAATAGGGGCATTTCATGGTCGTTCCTCCTAGATTCAGGACAGATTTGCGTCAGGATAGAAGCTCAGTTTTTCTTTGCGTTTTTGCGCTCGCTCCAAGCCACCCATGCGGAAGTGGAGACGCACAGCGAAGTATACACGCCGCTGAGCATGCCCATCATCAGGGGGAAGGCAAAGGTGAAGATGCTGTCCAGACCGTACAGCTTGGAGACGATGCACATCACACCCAGAGCCATCACCGTAGTGACGGTGGTGATGATGGTACGGCGGGCAGACTGGTTGACGGAATGGTTGACCAGCTCTTCGAAGCTGGCCTTCTTGCCCAGCAGGCCGCGGTTCTCACGGATACGGTCGTAGACGACGACGGTATCGTTGATGGAGTAGCCGAGGATGGTGAGCATGGCGGCGATGAAGTTGCCGTCCAGCGGGGCGCGCAGCAGCACGAAGGTGCCGAACACCACCATCAGGTCATTGAGCAGGGCCAGAACAGCCATCATGCCGCCGGTGAGGCCGCCGATCTTCTTAAAGCGGTAGGCGATGTAGGCGAGGATGAGCACCAGTGCGAACACCACGGCCACCAGACTCTTCTGGAGGAATTTGGTACCCATTGCGGCGCTGACATTGCTCAGAGAGAGCTGTGCAAAGGAGTTGTCCGGGCAGCTCTCATTCAGGGAGTCCAGCAGGGTCTGCACTTCGTCGGTGGTGACAGTCTCGGTGCCGGGCATCGAAATTTTCAGGGTCTGCTCCCCTGTCGCGACGTTCTCGCCGGTCTGCAGGGTCAGGCCGTTATTCTCCAATGCAGAGGATGCAACCTTCTGCACATCCGACATGGTAAAGCTGCCCTCGTAGCTCAGGGTGATCATGGCACCGCCGGTGAACTCGGTATCCAGATGGACACCAAAAACCACAGCGCATAGCACGATGGCTGCCATCAGGCAGGAGGAGATCGTCAGGAAGCGCTTGCGCAGGCCCACAAAGTCGATGGGCTTCTTCTCGGTTTTTTCCTTGCCGGGCTTTTCTGCACCGTAGAGCCAAGGGTTGCGCAGTGCCTTGATGGATGCCGCACCGCGGATCATCACACGGGTAGCAAACACGCCAAACACAAAGTTCAGCAGCACGCCGGTGAGCAGCGTGTAACCGAAGGCATAAATGGTGCCTGCGGTGGAGGGGCCAAAGGCAAAGAACACAAAGTGGAGTGCCTTTGCAAACATGCCGTCCGAGGGGCCAAAGGCACCCATCAGCACGATGGCCACGATGACGATGGTCACGTTACCGTCAACGATGGGGGTCAGGCCGCGGGCAAAACCGCTCTTGAGCGCGCCATCCAGAGACTTGCCGTTTTTCAGCTCTTCCTTGATGCGTTCTGCCGTGATAACATTGGCATCCACGCCCATGCCGATGGCAAGGATGATGCCTGCGATGCCGGGCAGGGTCATGGTAAAGCTTTCAAACACCGGGAAGTAACCGGAAACGAACGCCAGCGTTGCTGCCACCTGACCAGCCAGTGCAATACATGCAAGGAAGCCCGGCAGACGGTACAGCATCGTCATGAACACCACGATCAGTGCAAAGGCGATCAGGCCGGCCAGAACCATGGCGCTCAGGCTGTTCTCGCCCAGACTGGGGCTGACGGTGGAATAGCTGTCCACCGTCAGTGCAAAGGGCAGTGCGCCGGAGTTGATCTGGCGGGCCATCTTGACGACCTGCTCCTGCGTGAAAGGATTGGAAGCCGAGCTTGTAATGATGGCAGAGCCATCGGTAATAGCAGTATTGACCGTAGCCGTGCTCACGTTTTCATCGTCCAACCAGATGCTGATGGTGCCGCCCGATGCAGCCAGCTTTGTGGTAGCATCGCCAAATGCCTTGGCACCGTCATCGGTGAACTTCAAGGAGACGAAATATTCCGAAGCACCGCCATTGCTGACGGGGCCATACTGAGCTGCGGCGCTCTCGATCATGGAGCCGTCCAGGATCAGCTCACCGTCCGCACTGCTTCCCTCGCGGAAGGTCAGATAGGCGGTGGTGCCGATCTCATCGATCGCAGCTTCCGGGTCAAAATCTGTCTCACCGGACTGCCACGGGAATTCCAGGATCAGGCTGTCGGAATTGTTGTCCACATACAGCTCATAGTCGGTCACGTTCAGCGCTACGAGACGGTTCTCAATGACGAGCTGGGCTGCTTCCAGCTGTTCTTCGGTAGCATCGTAGCCATCCGACGGCACAAAGGTGACGTTGACACCGCCCTTGATATCCACACCGAAGCGGATATCCTTTGCACCTTTGATGTAGGTCGTGGTCGTATCGCCGTACTTGGCATACACACCGAAGAACGCAGTATACACAAATACCACGATCAACAGCACTGTGGCGATCAGATGCCATGCTTTTCCTTTTGTTTTCATAAAATTCAGGGAACCTCCAAAAGCAGCAGTTCTTGCAGCTGCCGCCCGTATTCTAGTGCGGACCGCCTGCTCCGGCGGGCCTTATCATTTCCGCAAGGGGGCCGTCGTGCCGGCTTTCTTGCGACAAAACTCCCCTGACGGCCCAGACGGGCCGCACAGCGGAGATAAAATCAAAAAATGTTAGTCCGCCTTGTCAGCCAGCAGCTTTTCCACGACCGCCAGACGCACGCAGACGCACAGCAGTTCGGACGCCATTTCCACCTCATCCAGACTGGGATAGGTGGGCGCAATGCGCAGGTGAGAATCCTCGGGGTCCTTGTGGTAGGGATATGCAGAACCGGCACCGGTCAGGGTCAGGCCCGCATCCTTGCACAGACCCGCCACGCGCTTTGCACAGCCGGGCATCACATACAGGCTGATGAAGTAGCCGCCCTTGGGGTCCGTCCAGTGGGCAATATCCCCGCAGGGGATGAGGTTGTTCTTGAATGCGGTCTTGACGGCATCAAAGCAGGGCACCAGACGACGACGGTGCTTTGCCATGTGGGCCAGCACACCTTCCTTGTTCTTCAGGAAGCGGACGTGGCGCAGCTGGTTCATCTTGTCGTAGCTGATGATCATGACCGAGAAGCGCTTGCAGATATACTTCATGCTGCTCTCGCTGCAGGCAATGGCAGAGACACCTGCGCCCGGGAAGGTGATCTTGCTGGTGGAAGTGAACATGAACACACGGTTTTCGTTGCCGTACTTCTTGCTCTCGTTCAGCAGCACCGGAGTCTCGATGATCTCATCGGTCAGGTGATGGACGATATAGGCTTCATCCCAGAAGATCTTGAAATCAGGCGCAGCGGTCTTCATCTTGGCAAAACGCTCGATGGTCTCATCGCTGTAGGTGTAGCCATCGGGGTTGGAATACTGCGGCACACACCAGATGCCCTTGATGTCAGGATCCTCGGCCACCAGCTTTTCCACAATGTCCATATCCGGGCCATTGGGGGTCATAGGCACGCTGACCAGCTCAAAGCCAAACTCCTCGGTAATAGCAAAGTGACGGTCATAGCCGGGCACCGGGCAGAGGAACTTGCGCTTCTCCACCTGAGACCAGGGGCACGGAGACTCCGGGAAGCCGAACACATAGCCGATGTTGATGAGGTTGTACATCAGCTGCAGGCTGGAGTTGCCGCCCACGAACACCTCGTTGGGCTTTACGCCGAACACATCTGCAAACAGGGCGCGTGCCTCGCTCAGACCCTCCAGCTCGCCGTAGTTGCGGGCGTCGGTGCCTGCATCCGTGGTGTAGTCGGTCATCTTCAGCAGGTCCATTGCCAGATCCATCTGGTGGGGGCCGGGCTTGCCGCGTGCCATGTTCAGCTTCAGACCCTTTGCCTGAAACTCTTTATAAGCCTGTTCCAGCGCTGCCTTTTCAGCGGTCAGCGCATCGCGATCCATCTCGTGGTAATTTGCCATTGAAAACACACTCCTTTATAGTACTCTTCCTGTTACCCAATACTATGGCTCGTCTTTTGCGGTATGCCCCTGCCAGAGAACACACGCCGCACGCTCCATACTTTGCTATTATAGTACATTTTCCTGTCAGAAACAAGAATTTGAAAGCAAAAAGCCCTGCCAAAAGCAAAAAGCTTTCGAAACAGGGCTTTTAGGCAGGTACACTCCCCTGCTGTGCGGCGATGCCGTCAGCTGAGAGCGGCCTGATTTTTATAGCGTTTGCGCACGGCACCGTATTCCAGATGTGCCTCACCGCCCTCCACGGTGTCCTCGTCCACGGTCACGCGGATGATGGTGGCATCGCTGGGCACCTCGTACATGATGGGCAGCAGAATGCTTTCCATCACGCTGCGCAGACCACGGGCACCAGTCTTGCGCTCGATAGTCTTGCGGGCAATGGCGTGCAAAGCTTCGTCCGTGAAGGTAAGCTCCACGTTATCCATGCCCAGCAGCTCTTTATACTGCTTGACCAGACTGTTGCGGGGCTCCTTGAGCACGCGCACCAGCGCATCCTCGTCCAGGTCGTCCAGCACGGTGATGACCGGCAGACGGCCGATCAGCTCCGGGATCAGGCCGAACTTGACCAGATCGTGGGGCTCTACCTTGCGCAGCAATGCGCGCTCAGCCTCGGTGGAGTTATCCTTCAGCGCACTGCCGAAGCCCAGTGCGGACTTATCGGTGCGGCGCAGGATATACTTGTCCAGACCGTCAAAGGCACCGCCGCAGATGAACAGGATGTTGGTGGTGTCGATCTGGATGAACTCCTGCT
>ERZ773175.1866-NODE-1866-length-10985-cov-2.939890_pt1 | contig 10985 bp, 4 predicted proteins | sample MGYA00581004_ERZ773175 | MGnify/ENA primary metagenome ERZ773175 (study PRJEB29015, sample SAMEA2737834) | human gut metagenome | biome: human gut; feature: human-associated habitat; material: faeces | place: China | collected 2012 ...
CATCCACGATTGCAGGAATTATCCAGGAGATCAATCCGGATCCTGGTTATGATGATTACAGTGGAGAAAAGCAGGCATTTATGAGCATTCTTTCTACCGGAAAATACCGAATTAAGGGAAAAATCAGTGAACAGAATATCGGTGAGCTTCAGCCGGGAATGGATGTGACGGTGCGGGCAAGGAATAACCAGGAGGAAATCTGGAAGGGTTTGCAGACCGCATACGCCCGGATGGCCGGCGACGTCGAGACCGCCTATGGCGAACGGTTGACCCACGTGGGGCACATCGGCTTCTCCGCCATGATGCACGGCTACCTCGCCTTCGACGAGTCCGGCGAACTGCTCGTGCCGTTCCGCACCTGGCAGAACACCAACACCCACGAAGCCCACGAGAAGCTTTCCGAGCTGTTCCAGTACAACATTCCGGAACGCTGGTCCGTGGCACACCTCTACCAGGCAGTGCTCAACCACGAGGAGCACGTCTCCAAGGTGGACTACATCACCACACTCGCCGGCTACGTGCACTGGAAGCTCACCGGCAAGAAGGTGCTCGGCGTTGGCGACGCATCCGGCATGTTCCCGATCGATCCGGCCACCCACGCCTACGAAACCGAATTCATCGAGAAATTCAACGCGCTGCCGGAAGTCGCCGCCCAGCCGTGGAAGCTCGCCGACCTGTTGCCGAAGCCGCTCGTGGCGGGCACCCCGGCCGGCACGCTCACCGCCGAAGGCGCCAAACTGCTCGACCCGACCGGCACCCTTCAGCCGGGCGTCGTCCTCGCCCCGCCGGAAGGCGACGCGGGCACCGGCATGGTCGCCACCAACTCCGTGCGCGTGCGCACCGGCAACGTCTCCGCCGGCACTTCGATTTTCGCCATGGTCGTGCTCGAGCACAAGCTGGCGCGCCTGCATCCGGAAGTCGACCTCGTCACCACTCCAGCCGGCGACCTGGCCGGCATGAGCCACGCCAACAACTTCACTTCCGATCTCAACGCCTGGGTCGGCCTGTTCGGACAGTTTGCCGCCGCGATCGGCCAGCCGGTCGATGCCGGCACGCTGTACGGCACGCTGTTCCGCGCCGCGATCGCGGACGATGTCGACGCCGACTGCGGTGGTCTGCTCAACTATCCGTTCCGCTCCGGCGAATTCCTGGCTGGCCTGCCGGAAGGCCGACCGCTGTTCGCCCGCAGCCCGGAGGCGCGCATGAGCCTCGGCAACTTCATGAGAACCCAGCTGTTTAGCGCCTTCTCGCCGGTCAAGATCGGCATGGATGTGATGACCAAGGACGAAGGCGTCGCCGTCGACTCGCTCGTCGGCCACGGTGGCATCTTCACCACGCCGAAGGTCGCGCAGAAGATTCTCGCCGCCGCATTCGACACCCCGATCAAGGTCATGGCCACCGCCGCCGAAGGCGGAGCGTGGGGTATGGCCGTGCTCGCCGACTATCTGTGGCACGCCGACCAGCCGCTCGCCGACTACCTCGACACCCGCGTCTTCGCCGACGCGGCCTCCACCACGGAAGCGCCGGACGCCAACGACGTGGCCGGCTTCGAAGCCTTCTTCGACCGCTTCCGCAAGGGGCTGCCGATCGAGCATGCCGCCATCGAAAGCATCCCGCTGGAAACCAAATAACCGTCCATCGTAACAACAGCAAGCCTGACGAAAGGAACATAATATGGCAACGTTGGCTGATTACGGCCCGGAAGTACGAGCTGAAGTCAAGCAGGTGCGCGAAGTGGTCGCCACCCTGCACGAGCAGCTCATCAAGTGGAATCTGGTGGTGTGGACCGCAGGCAACGTCTCGCAGCGCCTGCACACCGCCGACCTGATGGTCATCAAGCCGTCCGGACTGCGCTACGAGTACCTCACCCCGAGCTCGATGGTCGTGTGCGACCTCGACGGCAACGTGGTCGACGGTGCCGAAGCGCCGAGCTCCGACACCGCGTCCCACGCGTACATCTACCGCCACATGCCCGACGTGTACGGCGTGGTGCATACCCACTCCACCTACGCCACCGCATGGGCGGCCACCGGCCAGAACATTCCGTGCGGCCTGACTATGATGGGCGACGAGTTCGGCGGCCCGGTGCCGGTCGGACCGTTCCGCCTCATCGGCTCCGAAGCCATCGGCGAAGGCGTGGTCGAAACCCTGAAGAAGTATCCGAAGTCCCCGGCCGTGCTCATGCAGAACCATGGTCCGTTCACCATCGGCAAGGACGCGGAAGCCGCCGTCAAGGCCGCCGCCATGACCGAAGAGGTGGCGCACACCATGTGGGCCGCCAAGCAGCTCGGAGACATCATCCCGATCTCCCAGGAAGACATCGATAGCCTTAACGACCGCTACACCAACGTCTACGGCCAGCACTGACGCGACGGAAACTGAAACGACAAACCCAACAACGAAGTAAGGAATAATCCAACATGGCAATGGAAAACCCATTTGAAGGCAAGGAAATCTGGTTCGGCGTCGGATCGCAGGACCTCTACGGCGAGGAGGCGCTGCGCCAGGTGGCCCAGCAGACCGGCGAGATGGTCGACTTCCTCAACGCGACCGGCAAGATCCCGGCCAAGATCGTGCTCAAGCCGACCCTGAAGTCCTCCGACGGCGTCAAGGCCTTCATGACCGAAGCCTCCGCCAACCCGAACGTCATCGGCGTGATCACCTGGTGCCACACCTTCTCCCCGGCCAAGATGTGGATCCGCGGCCTCGAAGTGCTGACCAAGCCGCTGCTGCAGCTGGCCACCCAGCACCACAAGGAAATCCCGTGGGAGACCATCGACATGGACTTCATGAACCTGAACCAGGCCGCCCACGGCGACCGTGAGTTCGGCTACATCGTGTCCCGTCTCGGCATTCCGCGCAAGATCGTCGTCGGCCACTACACCGATCCGGAAGTCGCCGAAAAGGTCGGCACCTGGGCTCGCGCCTGCGCCGGCTGGGATGCCTCCCAGAACATGAAGGTCATGCGTTGGGGCGACAACATGCGCAACGTGGCCGTCACCGAAGGCGACAAGACCGAAGCCGAACGCGTGTTCGGCGCTTCGATCAACACCTGGGCCGTCAACGACCTCGTCGCCGCCTACGAGAAGGTCAAGGACAGCCAGGTCAAGGACCTCATCGAAGACTACAAGGCCAAGTACGACGTGGCCCCCGAGCTGCTTGATTCCCGCTACGATGAGCTGTTCATCGCAGCCAAGGAAGAGGCCGCCATGGTCAACATGATGCGTGAGAACGGTTGCACCGCCGGCGTCGACAACTTCGAAGACCTCGGCACCCTGCCGCAGCTGCCGGGCGTCGGCCCGCAGCGCTTCCCGTCCGAGTACGGCTGGGGCTTCTCCGCCGAAGGCGATTGGAAGACCTCCGTGCTGGTGCGCATCGGCGCCGTGATGGGCTACGGCCTTGAGGGTGGCGCCTCCCTGATGGAGGACTACTCCTACAACTTCGTGCCGGGCAACGAGTTCGACATGGGCTCCCACATGCTGGAAGTCTCCCCGTCCATCGGCACCATCGCCAAGCCGAAGCTGGCCATCTACCCGCTGGGCATCGGCGGCAAGTCCGACCCGGTCCGTCTGGTGTTCTCCGGCAAGCCGGCCGACGCCGTCGTGGTCTCCATGGCCGACGAGCGCGAACGCTTCCGCCTGCTCATGGACGAGGTCACCATCGTCGAACCGCAGGGCTCCCTGAAGAACCTGCCGTGCGCCCGCGCCGTGTGGAAGCCGAAGCCGGACCTGAAGACCGCCGTGCAGTGCTGGATCACCGCCGGTGGCTCCCACCACACCTGCATGACCACGTCCGTCGGTCGTGAGGCTTGGGAGGACTTCGCCCGCATCGCCGGCGTCGAACTCGCCGTCATCGACGAGAACACCAACGCCCGCCAGTTCGAGAAGGAGCTGGAGCTGAGCGAAATGTACCACCGCCTCAACAACCGTCACTGAAATAACGGAGCGTTAACAGCACGGCAGGAAACTTGACGTACCTTCGTACGCCGGCGTTTCCTGCCGCACTGTTACCGCACGCGTTATCTCAGCGATACGGGGTGCGCTTAAAAAACAGCACGGCGGGGAAGTTGACGTACTTTTGTACGCAGCGTTCCCCGCCGTGCTGTTTTTGTTTACCTATGTGCGGCTCAGCGCTTGCCGGCGTACAGCTGCTGGTCGATCACGTCGGCGAACACGCGGTTCACTGCCGGACGCACCACCTTCAGCGACGGCGTCAGGCACTTGTTCTCCTGCGTGAACTGCGCATCCAGCACCACGAACTTACGCACGGATTCGGCGCGCGAAACCGTCGCGTTCGCCTTGTCCACATACTTCTGAATCTCGTCATGAACGGCGGCGGTAGCCGCCACGCGGTCAAGCGGCGGATCCGCGGACAGGCCCACGGACGGCAGCCAGGCCGCCAATCCTTCCGGATCGAGCGTGACCAGCGCGCCGATGAACGGACGATTATCGCCCACCACCACGGCATGCTCCACAATCGGACACTTCGCAATCTCCTGCTCCATCGGAATCGGCGACACGTTCTTGCCGCCGGCGGTGATGATGATGTCCTTCTTGCGGCCCGTAATCGTAATACGACCCTCATCGTCGATCGACGCAAGATCGCCGGTGCGCAGCCAACCGTCCTCGGTGAACACCTCGGCCGTTTTCTCCGGCAGATTGTGGTAACCCATGAACACGTTCGGTCCCTTGACCTGCAGCTCGCCATCGTCGGAAATACGCACGGACGATCCCGGCGCAGGCTGGCCGACGGTACCGATCACATTGTCCGTGACGCGGGTCGCGGCAAACGGCGCCGCGGTTTCCGTCATACCGTAGCCCTGGATCATCGGCAGGCCGATGCCATTGAAGAAATGCGCCAGCGACACGTCCAGCGGAGCGCCACCGCACGCCACATAACGGATACGCGGGCCCAACGCGCCACGCACGGTGTGGTATACGGACGCCTCATACGACAGGTGTTCGGCGGTCTGCTTCATGGTCGGTTTCTCGCCAGCCTGCTGCATGCGCGACCAGTCGCGCGCGGATTCGGCGGCCTTGAGGAACAGGCGGCCCTTCCAACCCATGCCGGCCTTGCGGGAAGCCGCGTTGTACACCTTCTCGAACACGCGCGGCACGCCCAGCAGGTACGTCGGCTCGAACGAACGCACATCCGGCAGCAGCGTCTTGGTGTCCGGCAGATAGCCGACCACGCCGTCATCGGAAGCGATCGACGCGTACTGGATGAAGCGCGCGAAGCAGTGGGCGAGCGGCAGGAACAGCAGCAGACGCGGATGGTCTTCAAGAATCATCTCGTGCAGCGCAAGGCTGCCGGCACGCGTGATCGACACGAAATTGCGATGCGACAGCTCGGCACCCTTCGGTGCCCCCGTGGAGCCGGACGTGTACACGATGGTGGCCAGATCGTCGGCACGCACCGACGTGATACGCTCGTCCAGCTCTTCGTCGGACACGGTGACGCCCAATCCCTCCAGCGCGCCCATGGCATTGGCGTCGAGCATCAGAATATGCTTCAGAGACGGGCAGCGGCCAATCACGGAATCAAGACGGTCGAAGCGTTCGCGATCGTCGGCGATGGCGAGCTTCACGTTGGAATCGTTGAGAATGCGTTCGGCCTGCGCCGCGGAATCGGTGTCATAGATCGGCACATTGACCGCGCCGATTGCGGCCAGTGCGAAATCAAGCACGCCCCACTCGTAACGGGTGGTGGAGAAGAGGGTGACGGCATCCCCCTTGCCGATGCCGAACGCGATCAGGCCTTTGGCCGCGGAGAGCACGTTCTTGTGGAATTCGCCGGTCGTCACCTTGGTCCACTGGCCCGGAGCGGTTTTGCGTTCCGCGATCACGGTGTCTTCGCCGGTGCGCTTGATGCGTTCGGTAAGCAGGGAGTAGATGGATTCGTCGTCGCGTACTTCGACGGATGCGCCCGGGGTCGTGTACTCGGTGAGCATGAAGTGTTCTCTTTTCTTGCGTTTCCGCGGTTTTCGTGGGTTTTGCGATATATGCGATCGCTGCGATTGCGGTGATCGGTGACGTGCTTTTCGCGTCCTGTGTCGCGCCTCGCATATCGTAAGTTACGGTGACGTAAGTCCGCATTGTAAGAAACAACAAGAAATACGGCGACGGGTTTGTTTGAACTGACAAAGTGGCACGAAACGTCAACGGAACGGGGGATTGGTGCACGGATGCATCATCTCGAAAAAAGGTTTGACGCGTTCGATCGCAGGGTGTCCAACGGGTTGCGCGACGGGTTCGAGAGGGGTGGCCCTTACGGGCGAAAACGGTGGAAAATACGGCAAAACTGGGCGGAGTGACGTTGCGAACCACAACATGTTCCGTGTACACTCAAGTTTGGCGCAACTACCCCTTGCGCCTAGGCTGTTTGCTCAACGGCGAACATTCAGCCGCCTCACTTTTCGCCGTTCCCTTGGTTTTCTGTGGTTTTGCTGTTGTGCATTTGCTTGCGAGTTCTGATGGTTTTCTAGATTTTTCCGACGATTTTCTGCGATTGCCGTTCCGTCATTGCCTTTCGTCGGTATGCCCGATACGCTTGGAGCGGATGGCGGGATTGCAAACGATTGGAAAAGGGGCATGATGTTCGACAAGCGGCTGTTTTCCTTGGCTGACGGCGTCGGTCGATTGATCGCGGCGAAAGTCGCCTGCCAATGGCTGGGCCTCGTGGCCAACATCGCCTTCGTCGTGGCTGTGGTGCGTATGCTGCAACCGCTGTTCGCGCCCGTACCGTCCGCCACCGCGCCCTGCATCGCCATTATTCTTATTGCCGCGGTCGTGCGATTCGTCACCATTCGCGCCGCCGCACGTTTCGGTAGCGAGGCCGCCGAACGCGTCAAACTCGCGCTGCGTGAGAAACTGTTCAATAAGATGCTCGCGCTCGGCCCGTCCTACGCGCAGCGCGTGCGCACCGCCGGCGTGGTGCAGTCCGCGGGCGAAGGCATCGAACAAATCCAAAGCTTCTTCGAACTGTTCCTGCCGCAACTGTGCTACGCTGTGCTCGCCCCCATCACGCTGTTCGCCGTGCTTGCGCCGATCGACCTGCCCACCGCCGCGACGCTGCTCGCCTGCGCGCCGCTCATCGTGCTCATCGTCGGCATGGTGGCGATGCGTGCTGCCCGCGTATTCAAGAAATACTGGGGCAAATACACGGATATGGGCGCCGCGTTCCTCGACAATCTGCAGGGACTTGAGACGCTGAAAACCTTCGACGCGGACGAGCGCGCCGCACGAGTCATGGACGAGAAGGCCGAACAGTTCCGCGTGATGACCATGAACGTGCTGCAGATCCAACTGCGTTCGCTCACGGCGATGGATGCCGTGGCGTACGGTGGCGCGGCCGCCGGCATCGGCGTTGCGATATGGCGATTCGTATCCGGCTCGCTCTCGCCGTCTGGCGTTTTCGCGCTGTCCGGCGTGCTGCCGCTTGGTTTGACGCCGATCGCCGCGGTATTGCTGACGATTCTGCTAGCCGCCGATTTCTTCATTCCGCTGCGACAGCTCGGCTCGTATTTCCACGTTGCGATGAACGGCATGACGTCCACGAAACGTATTTTCGCGCTGCTCGACGCGCCCGAACCGGAGCATGGCAGCAAGGAACTGCCGGAATTCGGGGCTTCCGGGCGTGGTGTCGGCGTGGAGTTTCGTGGTGTTTCGTACCGGTATGCGGATGCGGATGTGGATGCTGGGGGTGCTGCTGGTGCGGGGCCTGACGCTGCCGGGTCTGCGGGTGCCGGTGTTGCGAGTCCCCGTCGTATATCGTCCACATCGCATTCCGATATGCGGAACGCGGATGCGGACAGCGTTGATGAGGGCGGCGGCGCGGGTGACGCGCGCGAAACGCGCTACGCCTTGCGCAACGTGGCCCTCCGTGCGCTGCCCGGCGAAGTCACTGCGATCGTCGGGCCATCCGGTTCCGGGAAATCCACAGCCGTCCAGCTGCTTGCCGGCACGCTTGTCGGATATGAAGGCGATGTGCTGCTGTCCGAAATGCCATCCGGAATGCGGGACGAAGTGCTGGGCGCTATGTTAAGCAGTGCGGCGCCGGATGACAGTGAAACCCTGAAATCGCACCAAATCCGCGACCTCACCGCAGCATCGCTCACCCGCGAAATCTCCATCGTCTCCGCGCACAGCCACCTGTTCGCCGGCACCCTGCGCGACAACCTGCTCATGGCCCGCGCCGACGCCACCGACAACGAGCTGTGGCAGACGCTGGAAGCCGCGCATATCGACGATTTCGTGCGCGCGCAATCGCGAGGACTCGATATGCCGATCACGCAGGACGGCGCGAATCTGTCCGGCGGGCAGAAACAGCGCATTGCGATCGCCCGTGTACTGTTGCGCAGGTCGGCCGTCTATATTTTCGACGAGGCGACCAGCAGCGTCGACGCGGACAGCGAAACGTTGATTTTGCAAACGATTCGCGCGCTCGCCGACGCCGGCGCAACCGTGCTGATGGTCACGCACCGCATGGCGAACGCGGCCGACGCGGACCATGTCGTAGTGTTTGATGGGGGTGTCGTCGTCGAGCAGGGCGCGCATGACGATCTCATGGCCGCGGACGGCACGTATGCCAAGCTGTTCCGGGCGCAGGAAAGCGTGGAACGGGTGGGATTGTCTGGTCGCGTCGCGCCGCGCGTATCGCGTATGACTCATGCGTCTGGTGCGTTTGCCGTGTCTCGGATGTCTGGTTCCGCCGAATCGAACGCCAGTGGCGCCAAATCGGACATGCCAACAACCCAAGTCATCGCCCGCTTGCTGCGCGAAGTCGGCCCACTGCGCAAACCCATGGCCATCGCCTGCGCGTGCGGCATCCTCGGCCACCTCGCCGCCACGTTCCTGACGGTTTTCGGCGTCGCCGCGCTGTTCGCCGCAGCTGGCGCAAAAGTCTGGAATCTCAGCCTTCCTGCGGCAATCGCAGCCATGATTATCTGCGCACTGATCCGCGGCGGCATGCGCTACGCCGAACAGTACATGAACCACAATGTCGCCTTCCGCCTGCTCGCGCTGTTCCGGTCGAAAACGTTTGCCGCGCTGCGTCGCCTCGCGCCCGCCAAACTGTCCGGCAAAGGCAAAGGCGACCTGATCGCGCTGGTCACCACCGACGTCGAACTGCTGGAAATCTTCTTCGCGCACACCATTTCGCCGGTTGTCATCGCCATTGCGACCACCGTGCTTTACGCGGTCGCATTGCTTACGCTGAGTCCTGCAATCGCTGTCACGCTGGTCATCGCGCACCTGACCGTCGGCATCGTGCTGCCGAAACTCTTCGCCACGGCGATAGGTGGTCTCGGTGGGGATATTCGCCGCGAATCCGCCCAACTTGATGACGAAATGCTCGACGATATGCGCGGTCTCGACGAAATCATCCGATTCGGCCAAGGCCATGCGCGGCTTGCCGGCATCGCGTCACGCACGCGCTCGCTCTGGAGCCGCCGCGCCCGGCTGAGTGCCAAGAATGGCGATTTCGCAGGCTTCGGCGCGGTGCTGGTCGTACTGTTCACTGCCATCGCGGCATTGCTGGCGATGGTCACGTCCGGTACGACGATGCCCATCGCTTCCGCCGCAACCATTCAAACCGTCATTTCCGCGCCCGCCGCCCGCCTGACCGCCGCTTTCGTGCTGCTGGCCAGCTCGTTCGGTCCGACGCTCGCGTTGAGCGCGCTGCCGGCCAATCTCACGCAAACGTTTGCCGCCGCCCGCCGCCTGTTCGCGCTGATGGACGAAACCCCCGCAGTGGAGGAGCGGGGCGATTTCCTGCCGCGCTACCACGGCATGTCCATGCACGACGTCACGTTCGGCTACGGCAATTCGGGCGAGGCTCCAACTTCCGGAAGCGATGCGGATGCCCCCGAGTCGTCCGCCGAGCCAATCCTCAGCCACGTCTCGTTCGACATACCACAACACGGCATCCTCGGCATCCAAGGCCCGTCCGGCCGCGGCAAATCGACCCTGCTGAAGCTGCTCATGCGTTACTGGGACCCGCAATCCGGCTTAGTCGCCCTGTCCGAGGTGCCACTGCCGCAGATCGACGCGCATCATCGCCGTCGCGTGCAAACGATGATGGGGCAGGAAACCTACCTGTTCGACGGCACTATCCGTGAAAACCTGCTTATGGCCTGCGACAGGGGCGATGCGGATAGGGCTGGTAATGCTGGCGATCCGGACGATTCCGCGACTTCCGGCAGAGCGCTCCTTACCCCGCCCGCTCCTCCCGTTTCGTGGAATGCCGCTGATTCCGCGCTTTCCACCCGGTCGACCCCTTCTGTCGGTGATGACGTGCTGCGTGCCGCGCTTGCCAAGGCTTCCGCGCTTGAACTGGTCGACTCGCTCCCGCAGGGCCTTGATACCCCCGTCGGCGAGTTGGGCGGGCGGCTTTCAGAGGGTGAACGGCAACGCATCGGCCTGGCTCGCGTCTTCCTGCGCAACGCGTCGCTGGTGTTGTTCGACGAGCCGACGAGTCGCCTCGACGCCTACAACGAATCCGTGATTCTGCAATCGATTGACGCGTTGGCGCAGCAGGGGAGCGCGGTGCTGCTCGTCTCGCACCGCGATTCCACCATGCGCATCGCTGATCGCATACTGCGTATGTAGTGCGCAATACGCGAATCCATCTGCACCCCCGTCCGCAATGTGGTCGTATGAAAATCATGCGTCATTCGTATTTCTTATAGCGTGCATCGAAAGTGCGGTCGAAAGGAGCCGTGCGCGCGAATCGAAAGCGAATGGCGCATATCAGGCAAGAAAAGCGAATGAAATTGCGGAATCGTCGGCAGAATCGAAATCGTAAGAAAATGAAACAATCATGAAAATGATAGTCAGAATTTAAGAAAAGCAACTTTTTAAGACGTGCAAATATTCAGTTCACATGATTTTGTAACGAAAAATCGTTAGTATCTGTGTCAAGAGATATCCGCTCTGCAGCAGGGTGGAATACGATTCGACGAAAGGCTGGCGATGGCCAACAACAGG
>ERZ773175.1868-NODE-1868-length-10973-cov-3.188038_pt1 | contig 10973 bp, 4 predicted proteins | sample MGYA00581004_ERZ773175 | MGnify/ENA primary metagenome ERZ773175 (study PRJEB29015, sample SAMEA2737834) | human gut metagenome | biome: human gut; feature: human-associated habitat; material: faeces | place: China | collected 2012 ...
TGCCTACACCGCTGGTACCATCCTTGGTGGTGATTGTGGCCTTGTTGTCCACACTGCCGCTCAAGCCATCCAACGCATCCTTGGTGACGGTGCCCTGGTACGACACGACGATCGTCCTACCGGCCAGCGTTGTGGCATCGGCAAAATAGATGGTCGTGGTGGTGCCGGATTGAGCATTGCCTTTCTGCGTTATCGTGTACAGATCGGGATTCACAGTAGTCTGGTCTTTGAACTGGACCTTGAAGTCACTCGTTTCCGCAATCCGCAAACCTTTGGACGCGGTATCGGTAATGGTAAAGGGGTACGCATCCCAGCCAGCCGCAGCATGAGGAACGTCCGCGGCCACAGTGAAGTCCACGGTGTCGCCCACCTTTACGCTCTTACCGTTCACATCCACGTCATTCATCCGGGCGAATTTGAGCGGCTCGTCGGTCGGATTCGCGTTCTTCGCGTTGAACTGGCCTTCAGTCGTGATGTTGCCCTGACCGGTCGTCGTATCGGCCGCAATCCTCAGATTGGACAGTCCATTGACGGTGGTGGCCACCACAGCCGGAGTTCCCGACGTCACAGTCGTTTCGCCAGCCTTGATGAACGTATCCTTCACCAGATACCAGCCTTCTCCGTTCACATTGACCGCCTGGCTCGTATTTGCCTGCTCCGTAGTTACGGTCAGGCCAGTACCATCAGGTCCTGCCGGCGGAGTAATTCCAGCCAAGGTCTTGGCGAAGACACGGAGCTGATCCGCAGTGAACGTCGCCACATAGGCGGCTGGATTATCCTTGTACTCTGTCGGGATGCCGTTGTGGCTTCCATCAGCCGCGTCAGCAGCGGTGGTCACAGCTCCCTTCCATGCGTCAACCGTTTTCACTTCGACCGAGCCATCGCCAGGATTCTCGAACGTGGCAAACTTGTATGGCGTGTACGTATGGTCTTCCTGTGCGTGGTTAACTTGCAGCAATGGAGCATCATCAGCCTGTGCGGCGGCGACGCCGATGGCCATGCCGCTCAGCAACGTTGCCGCGGCGGCCAGCCCTGCGAAAAGCTTCCTCATCTTCATGAGAATCTCCTCTTCCTTGATTGTTGGTTACTGTTTTCTGCAATCGCGGGAGGCGGGAACCCAACGCGCCCCCGCGATCCGCAAATCCTGTGTTATTCAGCTGAGCCGCTTCTTACGTCTCCACTGGTCGGCCGCAGCGACGGCGAGCAATGCCAGCACGCCAACTCCGCCGGCCGCAATCTGCCACCATCGCTCCGCGCCCATGCGGCCCGTCAATGGCAGCGACGATGCCGAAATGTATTTGTTGGTGAACAGCATTGGCTGGGTCTCGTCCCAATTCGAACCAGCGGCACCATAATCGGTTTTCAGCTGGGTCACGGATTCGACAACGGCCTTCCATTCACCGGACGTTCCGTCTTTCATCACGGACACGACCACCCGGTATTCCGCCTGCGAGTAATACATTGCGGAAGCATTACCAGCGTTCTCCGTCACAAGATATGTGTACTCGGCTTCACCTGCGTCATACGTGATGTCGCCGAAGTAAGCAACGTGATCGTCAGACGAATCGCGTTTCACCGTCACCGTGCACGCCGACTGGTTCTTGCAGGAAGCTGGCATCGGCGCGTCTGGATTGGAATCGTCTGCCTTCAGCTTGAAAGTGAACTCGTCGGAATCCTTCCAATCGCGGCCGACCAGCTCCTTCTGCACGCCAATCGCATGCGTCAGCATGGTCTGCTTCAACGTGTTGGTGATGATCACCGTGGCTTCCTGCGATGCCGTGGATTCCGGCACCGTCACCGCATTGCCGTCAGCGAGATTTCCATCGCCGACCTTGTGCTGGTAGGAAGCCTTCCACAAGTGGCTGTCCGGTTCGACTTCCGTCACCGTGTACGTCTTTTGGGCGCCTGCCGGAATAATCACGTCGGTGGACCATTTGCCGCTATCGTCACGCTTCAGCGTGACCGTCTTATAGGTATCGTTGCCCTGTTTGATATCCACCGTGATGCTTTCCGGCTTGTCACCGTCTCCACTCCACTGCTTTTCGATATGCAGCGTCGAGGAAACCACCTGGATCACCGGATGCGGATACGGATTGCCGCCGCATGCATGATCCACGCCATCGGCCGAGTACGCCAGGCACGCGGAATCGTTCGCATGGAAACCCGGCTGGTTCGAGGACGTGGCGTTTCCCGGCAGATCGGTGTTCGCGTCACCCTTTACGCCGTCATATCCATCCTTACCGGCGTTCAGGTTGACGGCATACTCGTCATACGCTTTCTGCGTGGGTTTCACGTTGTATTCCAGCGTGTATGTCACGTTGTTGACCAGAGGCTTCAGGAATGCGACCGTGAATTTCTTCGTGCTCGCGTCATACGTCAAGGTGTAATCGACATTCTTAGTCAAGGAGACCACCTTGCCGGAAGCATCCTTGGCAACGACCTTGTAGTTGCTATCCGCAAGCTCGACATAGCCGGAGAGCGTGTCCTCCATGGTCACCTTGGTGTATGCGGATGTGGTGGTCTCGCTCTTCTCAATCTCGTCGAAGATGGCATTCAGCTCCGAAGCGTTCGTCGCGCTTTTATAATAGCCGGCTCTGATATTCCCTTCACCGCGCGGGTTGTATTTCGTTGCCTTTGGGAAATTGCTGGACACCGCATGCATGAACTGGTTCTCGTTACCTTGGATCGAGGAGGGATCAGCACCGGAAAAAACACCGATGGAATACACCGTGGCGCCACCATCTTTCAATTCCTTGGCAGCTTCGACGGCCTTATTTGCCACTTTACCCTCGAAGCCACTAGACGATGTAGGCGAACCATCCGTGAAAAAGATAACGACCTTCTTCGCATCGGTTCGAGCACTAGCACTGCCCATCACCTTGACCGCAAGATTGAATCCATTGTCGGCTCGGGTGGCGCCAGCGGCTTTGAGTTTGCTGACTTTGTTCTTCAGACCGCTCATATTCGCAGTCAGATCGCTAACGATTTGGGAGTAGTTGTAGGTGTACCCACCACTTCGGTACGTGTCATCCCCGATTCCGTTCTTTTCGTTGCCGGCGAACTTCACCAGTCCAACGCGAACCAGTTCGGAACCGGCCTCCGTATTAGTATTCGCAGCTTCATCAAGAAATGCTTTAACCGCTTCTTTCAGTGCGTCTAACCGCCTGGTCCGATCCGTCTTACTCATCGGATCGTCCATCGAACCGGACACATCCAGCACCAGCGTGAAGTCGATCGGCTGGGTGGTGGTGACCGTGGTGCTGTTGACGGCGCCCTTCACATCCACGTTCACGGTGTAATTGCCATCATCGTTCTTCTTGATGCGCTTATGCTTCTCCGGAGCGCCCAACTGAGAACCGGTCTCGTTCTGCGCAACCGACTGCGCCCGATTTGCTCGCGCAATCGGTTGAGCGGACAACGTAACTGGCTGCTCATCAGGTTGTTCAGATTGTTGTTCAGATTGTTGTTCAACCTCCTGCTCAACCCACTGCTCAGTCTCTTCTTTCGTTTCTTGTTCCGTTTCTTGTTCGACTTGCTGGTAAGCCTCTTGATCTGACGGCTGCTCTTGATCTGACGGCTGCTCTTCTCCCACCATCAAATTTTGTTCCACCGGCTGTGAATCCTCTTGCCCAGATTCTTGCAATACCGGCTGCTCGATTTGTTGTTCCAAGGCTCCCGTGGCATCTTCCGCCGCCGCTGACGAAGCAGTGACGCACCCCACGCCGGCGAGCATTGCGACCGTCGCGACGGCCGCAATGACACGACGCGTGAACAGACCTGTGCCCCTCGCCCTGTTTCGCTCAAAGACGTGTCTCATACGCCTACCCCCTTGTACCGTTAAGCGATCGGGGAAATACCTTCCTCCTTCGACCGGTATATTTGATGCGTCTTCGCTTCACATACCGTCTGACAATCGCTTCGTTGCCTAAACCTTAAGGAGAAAAACAGAGGGATACATACCCTCCCAACGAGGTAATCAAGGGGATATACTTTCCTTGAAATCGCACATATCATCGCGATTCTAGAGTATTCTTACCCCCGTAAATCGCGATGCAAAAACTATAAGCAAACGTTGTCATGTCTCTTTCAGAATTTTCCCCGACAAAAAAGCATCTGTCAAGTGCAACATTAACGCCATCAACCCCTAGTTGCGCTTTGGCCACCAAGCGGCATGCCTACGGACATGCCACGGACAGCGGAGCAGCCAAACCAACAACAAACCGACCAGCAACGTGGCAGCTGACACCACGCCCGCAATCACACGCACATCTTTTGCCGCATCATCCTCCGCGGGAATCTCTTCGGGAATGGCGGAACGCAGCGCAGAAACCAACAGACGGTGCGTATTCACGCCATACGGGGTGCATGTCATCAGCGTCACACGGTCCTCGCCGGGCACGATCTTCAACTTCGACGTGTCATCCGGGTTGATTTCGGTGATGCGATCCACCTTGTAGCCAAGCGTATGGCCCATCACATCGATATAGAAGTAATCGCCAACCCGCATCTCATCCAAACGCGTAAACATTGAGGCTTCAACCAAACCCCGATGTCCGGTAATCACCGCATGCGTATCCTTGCCACCCACCGGCAGACTACTGCCATACAAATGCCCCGCACCGGACGCAAGCGTCTGCTCCGACGTGCCATGGTAGATCGGCAAATTCACAGAAATCTTTGGAATGCGGATGGAACCCATCACGCCATCGCCAGTATCCAGCAAACGCTGGTATTCCGCGTCTTTGGAGCTAGCGGAATCCTTGTTACCATCGCCAGTGGCGCCTGCGCCCGTCGAGCTGGAACCGGAACCGTCGCTGGAGTCGGACTGATTGTTGTTGTACAACTCGGCGAGCGGATCCTCAGCCTCGCCAATCACCGGCTGCCCCGATTCGGCGAGACGCTTGTTGTACGCCCCAGCCGCGGCGAATGCCTCGTCGGCCTGCGGATACGGCCAGCCCGCGACGCTCTGCTCGGAACGGGCGGACGTGCTCGCCAGCTTTTGCGCGGACTGGTATTGCAGCACTTTCGGGAAAAGACCAATGCCGATTGCGGAGAAAATCAGCACCGCCGCAAGCACGCGCATGGCAATGGATCTACCCACGTCGGCGCGACGCTCGCGAATTTCTTCGGACACATCGGTCGCCTCGGCGAACGTCGGCGGAACGTAGGTGCGCGTGTTGCGCGTGGTGTCGTGCGAACCGCGCGAGCCGTCGTTGCCATCGTGCGAATCACCATAAAAATCGTCGGCGCGTAAGTCCTTAATTTGCTGCGGACCGTCGCTTCTCGACCCGCCGCGCGCGCTCCCATGCGGAAAAACTGCCATCAGTCTTACCCCCTTGAACTGCCAGCCATAGGGAACATTATATTGCACTCCGCCCGCGTGCCTTCTTCCCCGACGATTCCGATAGCATCGGTCGGACCTAGGCGGTCTTTCCGGCCACAGCTCTGAGCGAACCACGTTTTATGCAAATCGTGGGTTAGGTTTTATGTAAATCATGGGTTAGACCCATCAAAACCCTTTGCAGGAGGCCGAAATTGGCATTTTTGCCAAGAGCATCTCTAACCGAGTCTATCCATGGTCAAACTGATGGGTCTATCTGGCTTATAGATGGCGGATTTGGGGCTTTGCGGAAAGGTATCTCGCTTATAGATGGCGGGTGCTAGACGAGAATAGGCGGTTCGGGGGTATGATTTATACCCCCGAACTGGCAAATGGGGCGAACCACCCGCCATCTATAAGCTAGATAGCATAAGTCAGGCCTCAGCGGAGGCAGGATTGGGCCCGACTTCCTTGTCCAGCTTGTTGCGCAACCTCACCACATCGCGCTCGAGCTCGTCGATACGACGAGCCTGCTGCCTGATAATAATGCCGGCCGTATCACCGTCGAACAGTCCGAGAGACAACGGATGAACGTCATTCGACGCAGCCGTTGCGGCAGGCTTCGGCTCAGTGGCCGTATTGGCGATGTCTTCAAGACTCCGCCTCGTCGCCAACGCACGCTTATACCGCGCCGCAAGCTGCGCTATGATCTCACCATCGGTCATGGTGTCGCTGCCGCTCACCGACTTGATGGCCGCATCCTTCCACCGCGCCACACTGCGCTCGATACGCTTGTAACCAACCAATTCCGGCGGCAGACCCGCTTCGCGGAAGATCTTGGTGGGCGACTCCCCCGCAAGATATCGGATAGTGCACACCTGTCTGAATGTGTCGGAATAGGTGATACGATCACGAGTCACATTGGAAACAGCCGGCAATCCACGCAACAGCTGAATCTCCTCGTCACTGAATGCTCCCCCACTGCGCATCGCAATACCTCCCATTGATGCTTCGTTGCTTTCTTTTGCGGATGTGCCTGCGATTCTATGGCCCTCCTTCCGTGCAATACCCCCACTTCACTCCCCTGACTAACAGCCCCCATAACGGTTCACGTTTCCAGATTCCGTTTGTTGCAACACATCCCACCGAAACTCCTTATACCCTCGAAAAATGCAATGCCCACCCACATCGGGTGGCACGTCCAAAGCAACGTAATATGGCGCAATCCAAGCAATCCCACATGAAATACAGAGCAATACAAAAAGGCCGACCCATAATGGGTCGACCTTAAATCACTCTGGATTGGTGTTCTTATCGAACACCGTCAGAGATGGGCGATCAGGCCTCGGCGTTCTGACGAGACTTGATGGCGATGGTCACGCCAGCGCCAGCCACGAGCAGAGCCACAACGGTGAACAGCATGGTTCCCGCAGCGCCGGTGAGCGGCAGCTGGGTGATGGACTTGATGTTCTTCACGGTCTTTTCAGACGTGTTGACCAAGCCAAAAGCATCCTCATCGAAAGTGGCATTGCCATTCTTGTCAATGGTGACAGTGAACGACGGCAAGAAAGTGTTCATATAACCCTGCGGTGCCTGAGTCTCCGTAACCGTGTAAGTACCTGCCTTCAAGCCAGAGAAGGTGACGTTACCGTTGCCGCCAGAAGTCTGAGTCGTGCCGTATTCCTGACCATTCACGGTCGGAAGCATACCAGTCTGGTTGTCAGCAACAGACAGCTTAAAGGTTGCGCCTGCAAGGGCTTTACCATCGTTATCCCGCTTCTCAAAGTTGAAAGAGAACAGCTTAGTAGTTACGGTGTCATAACTACCGTCATTCTTAACCAGCTTGTTGCTCACGCCGTTGCCCGTGGCTTCGGAGTTCACCACAGCCTTGTAAGTAACAACAATGGTTTTACCGGCAAGTTCAGCGAGCTTTGCAGGAATCACCGTAACAGTGAACTCATTAGTACCGTTACCCTTATAATCGGACAAGCTGCTGAAATCAGTAGTGAAGTAATCCGCGAAAACAACAGAATTCCCATCAACGGTTGCGCTGAAAGAATCAGCCTTGACAGTCAGGCCAACGCTTGGAATATCGTGGAAAACAAACGCTTCCGGCTTCGGGTTAGCCACATGACCCGTCAGGGTATAGGTCAGGGTCTCACCGACAGAAACACTCGTCGCGGAGACAGTCTTGCTAGGCTCTTTGACGGCAGAATTCTTGAAATTCACCGTAGTGTCCTTCGTCGGATTAGTGAGCACACCATCCTTGACTTCTCCAGAAGAGACAATCATTGGAACAGCCTTGGTGACGCCAGCAGTCGCATCGGTGTTATCCACGACGAGATAGATACCAGCTGGCAGCGTAACCGTAGCCGAAGTGCCAGTCACAGTGAATTCCGGAGCTGGGGTGACAGCAGCCAGATTCTGCTGCTGGGCCAATGCTTCAGCAAACTTACGAGTATTTCCTTCAGCCCACGGACGAGTAAGCGACTGATCAAGCTTGCCGTCAGCTAGAGCCTTAGCAAGATTGTCGATGTCGGTCTTGTTGTAATCAGTGCCTAACGCCGTTCCCAATGCAGCATCCACTTGGGTCTTGTTAGCCGCGTAGGTCTGAACACCGTATCCGGCAGAATCGTCAGTACCATACTTGACGTAATCGCCAATCTTGTAGAAATTCAGCGTACGATTAGTCAGCTGAGCCGCATCATCAGCGGTGAACGTGAACGTTGCGTTGTCCGTTACCGTAGCGCCATCAGCCTGTGCGCTGGTTGCGCCCAGGGCCATGCCACCCAGCAGCGTCGCCGCGGCGGCGATACCGGCGAAAAGTTTCCTCATCTTCATGAGAATCCTCTCTTCCTTATTGTTTGATTACTTGTTTTTGCAATCGCGGGAGGCGGGAACCCAACTTGCTCCCGCGATCCGCAAATTTTGATTTGCCGGCCGGAATGCCCTCAAGTTGGTAGGCATTCCGGCCTCACACAGCAACTCAGACGAGTCGCTTCTTGTTATTCCAAATTTCGGCAGCGCCGATAAGCAGCACCGCGAGTCCGCCGATCACGCCACCGACCAGCAGCCACTGGCGTCCCGTCGCACCACCCGTCAACGGCAGCGCCGACACCGCGACATATCGGTTGGTGAAGGTGACAGGTTCAGTAGCAGCACTTTGCGATTCGGGAACCGATGCACCGTTGTTATCCAGCACCTTGGTCACGGACTTCACGGAAGCCTTCCACTCTCCGTTGGAGTCCTTCGCGACAGTCACGACAACCTCATACTTCGCCTGCGAATAATGCAATGAAGCGATAGAGCCCTTGACCTCCGTCACGTAATACGTGTAAGAGGCATCGCCAGCGTTGTAAGTGATGTTGCCGAAGGACGCGGTATGGCTGCCCGAATCGGAGTTCACCTTCACCGTGCAAGGTTGATCGGCTTCGCACTTATCCGGCAACGGCGCATTGCCCTTCGCCGCCAGAGTGAAATCGAACGTGTCGGAGGTCTTCCACTCGCGTCCGGCCAGGTCCTTCTTCACCGAAATCGCGTTCTCCAGGGCAACCGTCTTCAACGTGTTAGTGATGGTCGCGTTCAACGTGCCCGCATCGGCATTGGAAGACCACACCATCTGCTTGGTCAAGTCGACATTGTTTCCCGTATAGGAGACGTCATATCGGTCATCACCAGAGATTTCCGCCACGGAATACGTGTATCCAGGAACCAGGTTGTCGACAGTCGTCTGCCAACCATTGCCCTTATTCAGCGTGATTACGCCACCGACGTCCTCCAGCTGAGCATTGGAATCGCCGCTCTTCTTACGCTGCAACTGCACCGTAACGGAACCGTCATCATGCTTGCTCGCACCATCCGACCATTGCTTGACGATCTTGATCTTGCCGAGCTTCACCTGCACCACAGGATGCGGATACTCGACTTCAGTCGGTGCGCATGACGTAGTTCCATTAACCTCGGTAAGCACGCAATAGTTCAATCGCGCGTCCACATTGGAATAGAATCCCGGCTGGCCCGCAGATGCGGTGCCAGTATTCGGCTCTCCCGCATTCGGGTATTGCTGGTTGCCGGCATAAGTGGCATAGGCGGCATCGCTTGGCTTGACCTTGAAGGATACGTCGATGCTGTCGGCTTTCTCAGTAACGATACCGTCTGTGCCGTTAAACGTCACCGTCACCGTGCGATTGCCAGATTGATCGACACCGTACGTGGCCGTATATCCGCCCGTCAGCGCCTTATTGCCGTTTTTCACCGTCACATACTGTGTGATATCGGCACCGTCGGCCACGCCAGCGAAATCGACCGGGTCGACCCACTGGGACAAGGTGTCAGTGATGGAGGAGACCTTGATCTTCGCGGATGAGGTGATGCTGGAATAGATCTGGCCGAATGCTTGCGTCAGATTCTCAGCATTCGTGCCATCGAATTCCTTACCGTTCACTGCCTTGGCTTCACGGGCGAAATCGGACATTCTATTGGCGTCAGTCGAAGCCTTCACCACATAAAGCGAAACATTACTCTCCCGCCTGTTGGCCTCGGCCAGAGCGGCAGCATAGTTGTAACCGTAGTAATTATCACTACCCTCGGTACCTGCACCATGCACACCCTGAGGTGTAGTACGCCAATCATCATCAGGATTGCACCTTTTTTTGCTGCACCCAATCGGATAATTGGATATACGGAACGTCGGATTGCCATCGGACAAGAAAATGATGTGCTTCTTCACGCCCGTGCGTCCTTGCAGATCATTCGCCTGCTTAAGCGCAGCCTCCCAGTTGGTTCCACCATCAGGTTTGCTGGACACAGCTGTTTTAATCTTGCTGACAGATGTGGTGAAGCTCTGCTTAGTCGAGGCCTTGTCGCTGAATGTCACAACCGCCATTTGGACTTGTTGAGATTCCGATAATTTGGAATTCGCCTCGGTCAGTAATTTCTCAGCAAGCTTATTTGCCGCGTTCTTCGCGTTAGTATCACGATTGTCGTTTTTATCCTGCATACTGCCGGACTTATCCATAACCAGCACAATGTCGGCTGGCGTGACGGTAGTGGTTTCGGAAGAAGCGCTATCACCCGAAGCATTCAAATGCAACTCGTACTGGTCGCCATCACCATCGACCTTTTCGATGGTCTTATTGTTTTGTGGCTTCACATTGGAATTGATAACAGTCACATGGCTGGTATCGCTCACCTTGAAAGAATGGGTTTCCGCATAGGAACCACCATTTCCATCGTTGTGCTGCGACAACGCCTCACCATTCGCGGAAACAGTGTATTTGCCGGAATTCAGCTCACGCACCGAATAGGTTGTGTCATCAGAGAAATCATTGGATTGCACACGAGCAAATTGGCCTTTGGCCAAAGTGATCACACCGTTCGAACCGGTGTTCAAACCAGAGCTGACAACCTGATTGGTGGACGCATCGTAAACGCTGTATTTGCCTTCATATGGCGTTTGGGAGCCATTGGCGAACAGCTGGAATTGGAACTGTTGATCGGCTGGAATAGTGCCCAATGTCTGCTTTTCAATGTCAATGGCCTTGGACGGCTTCACCGGCAAATTGAAGCTGATCTTGCAGTTGGATCCGCCGTCGCCGCGTTCCAGATAGAAGAAGCTCAAATGATGGGTTTTATATGCAGCGGAATCCCAGTT
>ERZ773175.1883-NODE-1883-length-10910-cov-3.473146_pt1 | contig 10910 bp, 7 predicted proteins | sample MGYA00581004_ERZ773175 | MGnify/ENA primary metagenome ERZ773175 (study PRJEB29015, sample SAMEA2737834) | human gut metagenome | biome: human gut; feature: human-associated habitat; material: faeces | place: China | collected 2012 ...
ACCCAAGGGGCCGTGGTGCTGGGCATGGTGTATAACTACCTGCCCTTCATGATCCTGCCTATCTATTCCGTGATCGTCAAGCTGGACCACAGCCTCATCGAGGCGGCCCGGGATCTGGGTGCCAACTCCGTTCAGGTGTTCCGGCGGGTGATCCTGCCCCTGTCCCTCCCCGGTGTTCTCTCCGGCATCACCATGGTATTCGTCCCCTCCGTGTCCACCTTTGCCATCAGCAAAATGCTGGGCGGCGGTACGGAAATGCTGCTGGGCGACCTCATTGAACAGCAGTATATGGGCGGCGCGTACAATCCCTATCTGGGCGCGGCCATCTCCCTTGTAATGATGGTGATCGTGGTCATCTGCATGGTGGTCATGAACCGCTTCGGCGAGGGTGAAGAACAGGCGGTGATGATGTGAAGAAGAACAATTCTTTTCTGGACCGCCTGTTTATGGCACTGGTGTTCGTGTTCCTCTACGCGCCCATCGTGCTGCTGATCGTCTTTTCCTTTAACTCCGGCAACAGCAACATGGTCTGGAAGGGCTTCTCCCTCCATTGGTACACAAAGCTCTTCCGCAACCGGATCATCATGCAGAGTGTATACACCACCCTGATGGTGTCCCTGCTGGCCACCATCATCGCCACTGTGGCCGGAACCTTCGCCGCCATCGGCTTTTACGCCATGCGCCGCCGGGTCCGGAACCCGCTGATGACCGTCAACAACATCCCCATGATGAACGCGGATATCGTCACCGGCGTTTCCATGTGCCTGCTGTTCGTGGCGTTTTTCAGCGGTTGGGGCAGCTTTGCCTCCTGGTTCAACACGTTGGGGCTGTTCCGGCTCCCCACCCACCTGACCATGGGCTTTGGGACGCTGCTCATCGCCCATATCACGTTCAACATTCCCTATGTGATCCTCTCCGTCGGCCCCAAGCTGCGGCAGATGGACCGCAATCTGGTGGACGCGGCTATGGACCTAGGCTGCACCTGGATGCAGGCCTTCTGGAAGGTCATCATCCCGGAGATCAAGCCCGGCATCGTCTCCGGTGCGCTGACGGCCTTCACCATGAGCATTGACGATTTCGTCATCAGCTACTTCACCGCCGGGTCCTCTTCCTCTACCCTGGCCATGACCATCTACGGCATGACCAAGAAGAAGGTGACCCCGGAGATCAACGCCATCTCCACCCTGCTGTTTGTGACAGTGCTGGTCCTGCTGGCGGTCATCAACGTCCGGGAGGCCCGACAGGAGCGTAAGCTGGCCGCGGAGCAGCGGAGATAAAAACGGTTTCACGGCGTAAGCCTGAAATAGAAAAATCAAAAAAAACACTGGAGGAATGATCAATTGAAAAAAGCATTAGCCTTGACTTGTGCCATGACCATGGCGGCAAGCCTGTTTCTCACCGGATGCGGCGGTAATAGCAACAGCTTTACCAGCAGCACAGATTCCAATTCGGATTCCAATTCCGGCGGCAGTAACGGCAGCGGCAAGCGTGTTGTGAATGTTTGCAGCTGGGGTGAATACATTGACGAGGACTTGATCTACAAATTCGAGGACGAGACCGGCATCAAGGTCAACTACCAGACCGCCGAGAGCAATGAAGCCCTGTACTCCCTGCTGAAAACCGGCGCTGGTGACTATGACGTCATCGTCCCTTCTGACTATATGATCGCCCGTCTCATTGACGAGGGTATGCTGGCAGAGCTGAACTATGACAACATCCCCAACTATGAAAAGATCGGCGAGCAGTACAAGAGCCTGAGCTTCGATCCCGAGAACAAGTACACCGTTCCCTACACCTGGGGCACCCTGGGCATCATCTACAATTCCACCATGGTGGACGGCGACATCGACAGCTGGGACGCCATGTTCGACGAGAAGTACGCCGGCAACGTCCTGATGATCCGCAACTCCCGGGACGCTCTGGCCGCCGCCCTGCTGGATCTGGGCTATGACATCAACACCACTGACGAGGCTCAGATCCGGGAAGCTTACGAGCTGCTGGCAGACGCCAAGAGCAAGGGTGTGTACCAGTCCTTCGTGATGGACGAGGTCTTCGGCAAGATGGAGGGCAGCAACGCCGCCATTGCCATGTACTATGCCGGTGACTACCTGACCATGCTGGACAACAACCCCGATCTGAAGTTCGTGGTGCCCAAGGAGGGCAGCAACTGGTTCGTGGACGCCATGTGCGTTCTGAAAACCGCTCAGCACAAGGAGGAAGCCGAGGCGTGGATCAACTTCATCGCCTCTACGGAATCCAACCTGGCCAACATGGACTACATTGGCTATGCTTCCCCCAATCTGGAGGCACTGGAGGGTTATCCCGCTTACTACGAGGAGACTTACGGCGAGCCTCTGGACGAGGAGCGCTATGAGATCATGGCCGCTCCCGACGAGGTGCTGGCCCGCTGCGAGCTGTATACCAACCTCCCCGCCGACACGCTGACGCTGTACAACGATCTCTGGACGGAGCTGGGTATTTAACAGAAACCACAGTCCCGCCGACGCGGGACGGAAAGGAACTGAGTATGATTGAAATTGGCGCGAAGCTGACCGTTGAAAAGACGGTCACCCCGGAGCTCACCGCACAGGTGGCCGGTTCCGGCTTTCTGCCGGTGTTCGGCACCCCCTTTATGACGGCTATGATGGAAAATGCCGCGGCCGGCGTCCTTCAGCAGTATCTGGAGGAGGGCAAGGGCAGCGTAGGCACCCATCTGAATGTCTCCCATGACGCCCCTACCCCCGTGGGTATGAAGGTCTGGGCGGAGGCTGAGATCACCGCCGTTTCCGAAAACGGCAAGATGATCGACTTCGCCGTGAAGGCCTGGGACGAAAAAGGCCCCATCGGCGCCGGCACCCACACCCGGGCGATCATCACCAATGACCGCTTCCTCAGCAAGTGCAACAGCAAGCTGGAAAAGTAAAAACGGATTTTCTTAACAAGAACGCACCTCGTATTCAGTGAATACGAGGTGCGTTTCTGTAAAGCACCTTAGCCTTACGCATACTGAATCCCAAGAGGATTCAGCCGTTGTCAGTACACGCCAACTCTTTTTTGAAAAGCACGCCCGACGCGGCTATCAGCCGGATCAGGCGTGCTTGTTTCCTGATGATCGCCTCTTAAAACAGGGTGATCTGGCTGGTGTCCGCCATGCCCGCGAAAGCGCCCAGCGCCTTCAGTTGCTCGATATGGGTCTTGGACAGCTTGTTGCAGCACATGGCAAACTCCTCGATGGAGATGAACTCCTTCCCTTTTCGCTTTTCCACCGTGTCCAGAGCCGCCGCCTCGCCTAAGCCGTGGACCGTCACAAAGGGCGGCAGAAGGCCCTTTTCCGTGACGATAAACTTGGTGGCGTCCGACTTGTAGATGTTGATGGTGTCGAAATGGAAGCCCCGGAGATAGAACTCATAGCACACCTCCAGCGTGGTCAGCAGGTTCTGCTCTACAGCGGTGGCGTCCTTGTTGTTTTCGATCTCCTTGATCTTCCGCTTCACCGCGTCCATGCCGGCACAGCAGTATTCCGCGTCAAACGCCTTGGCCCGGACAGAGAAAAAGGTCGCATAGAATGCCAGCGGCTCATGGACCTTGAACCAGGCGATGCGGAAGGCCATCATCACGTAGGCCACCGCGTGGGCCTTGGGGAACAGGTAGCCGATCTTGGCCAGAGACTCAATGTACCAGTCCGGCACATCGTGCTCCATCATGGCCTCCTCCCAGCCCTCGTCGAAGCCGCCCTTTTTCACCTTGCCCTTTCGGACCTTCTCCATGATCTTGAAGCTCATTTTGGGGTCAAGGCCCTTGGAGATCAGGTACAGCATAATATCATCTCGGCAGCCCACCGTTTCCAGAACGCTGGCGGTGCCGCTCAAAATCAGCTCCCGGGCGTTGCCCATCCACACGTCGGTGCCGTGGGAGAAGCCGGAGAGCCGCACCAGCGTGTTGAAATCCTTGGGCTGGGTGTCAATGAGCATCTGGCGGGTAAACCGGGTGTTGAACTCCGGGATGGCCACGGCGCCGGTAGGCCCCAGAATGGGGTCGTTCTCATAGCCCAGCACCTTGCTGGAAATGAAGATGGACATGGTGTCCGGGTCATCCAGGGGGATCTCGTGGGGGTCCACCCCGGTGAGGTCCTGCATCATGCGCACCATAGTGGGGTCATCGTGTCCCAGCATGTCCAGCTTCAGGATGTTGGCCTCCATGGAGTGGTATTCGAAATGGGTGGTGATGGTGTCGGAATCGTCGGCATCCGCCGGGTGCTGCACCGGGCAGAAATCTTCCATGTCCTTGTCGTCCGGGACCACCACCAGGCCGCCGGGGTGCTGGCCCGTGGTACGGCGGACACCCACGCAGCCCAGGGTCAGGCGGTTTTCCTCCGCCCGGCAGGCCACAATGCCGTTTTCCTCCAGATACTTCTTTACAAAACCGTAGGCTGTTTTTTCCGCCAGAGTACCGATGGTGCCCGCCCGGAACACCTGGGTCTCACCGAACATCTCAATGGCGTGGCGGTGGGCCCGGGCCTGGTATTCGCCGGAGAAGTTCAGGTCGATATCCGGCACCTTGCCGCCGCCGAAGCCCAGGAAGGTCTCAAAGGGGATGTCGAAGCCGTCCTTCACGTATTTGGTGCCGCAGACGGGGCACACCTTGTCCGGCATATCCGCGCCGCAGCCGTAGCTGCCGTCCAGGATGAACTCGCTGTTCTTGCACTTGGGGCAGCGGTAATGGGGCGGCAGGGAGTTGACCTCTGTGATGCCGGACATGTAAGCCACCAGGGACGAGCCCACGGAGCCACGAGAACCCACCAGATAGCCGCACTCGTTGCTGCGCTGCACCAGCTTTTGAGCGGACATGTACACCACGTCGTACTTGCCCAGAATGCCGCCCAGTTCCACGTTCAGGCGGTCCACGATCAGCTGAGGCGGGTCCTCGCCGTAGAGCCGGTGGACCTTTTCCCACACCAGGCGGTTCAGATCCTCCTCGGAATTTTCCAGCCGGGGCGGGAACAGCTCTGCCGGCAGCAGCTCGAAGGTTTCGATCTGGTCCGCCACCAGGCGGGTATTGGTGACCACTACCTCGTAGGCCTTCTCCTCCCCCAGATACCGGAATTCCTCCAACATCTCCTGGGTGGTCTTGAAGTAGATGGGCAGGGGCTCGTTGGCGTCCGGGAACTTTTTGGACGCCAGCAGAATGTGCCGGTACACCTCGTCCTCCGGCTCCCGGAAATGGACATCGCCGGTGGCGCAGACAGGCTTGTTCAGTTCCTCTCCCAGCCGGACGATGGTGCGGTTGAACTCCCGCAGATCCTCCTCGCTCCGGGCGTCGCCGTTGCGGAGCATGAAAGCGTTGTTGCACAGGGGCTGAATTTCCAGATAGTCGTAAAAAGAGGCGATGCGCTTCAGCTCGTCCCAATCCTTGTGGTCCACCACTGCCTTGAACAGCTCCCCCGCCTCGCAGGCGGAGCCGATAATCAGCCCCTCTCGGTGGGCGATCAGCTCACTTTTGGGAATGGTAGGCACCCGCTTGAAGTATTTCAGGTTGGATGCCGAAATCAGCTGGTAGAGGTTTTTCAGCCCTACCTTGTTCCGGGCCAGAATGATGATGTGCTTGGGGAAACGGTTGGACTTGCTGCCCAGAGGCCGCAGCTTTTCCATCTCCTTATTGACAGCCTGCAAGGTGTGGATCCCCCGCTCATGGAGCATTTTCCAGAAGGGGATCAGCATATAGCCCACCGTGGCGGCGTCATCGCTGGCACGGTGGTGGTTGAAGGCAGGCAGATCCAGATGCTCCGCCACAATATCCAGCTTGTATTTGGACAGCTCCGGCAGCAGGTTCTGGGCCAGAATCAGGGAGTCTACATAGGTGGGGTTGAAGTCCAGTCCCACCTTCTTGCACCCCGCCCGGATAAAGCCGATGTCAAACTCCGCGTTATGGGCCGCCAGCGGCCGCCCGTTCACAAATTTCAGAAAATCCGTCAGGGCGTCCTTCAGCTGGGGGGCGTCCTTCAGCATTTCGTCGGTGATGCCGGTGAGGCCGATGATCTCCGGCGTCAGGCGGCGGTTTGGGTTCACAAAAGTCTGGAACCGCTCGGAAATCTCGCCGTTTTTCAGCACCACCGCGCCGATTTCCGTAATGGCCTCCCGATCCACCTTCAAGCCGGTGGTTTCAATATCGAAGCAGACGAACTCATCGTCCAGTCCGCAGTCTCCCCGGCCGTGGACGGCAATGCGGTCGTCCACATTGTTGATGAAGTACCCCTCCACGCCGTAGAGGATCTTGATCTTGTCCCCGGCGGCGTGCCAGGCGTCCGGGAAGGACTGGGCCACACCGTGATCCGTGATGGCAATGGCGGGATGGCCCCAGCGGATGGCCTCCTTGATGACCTCCTTCGTGTCCGTCAGGGCGTCCATGTTGGACATCTTCGTATGCAGGTGCAGCTCCACCCGCTTCTCCGGGGCCGTGTCCTTGCGGCCCTCATGGGGAACCTTCATGATGTGGTAGGGCTTGAGCTGAATGTCCTTGCCGTCACGGGTCAGCTCCGGCTGCCCCTGCACCCGCAGCCACATACCGGGGGCGATGGCGCTCTGTAGAGCCAGCGCCTCCTGCCCCTCGGTATATTTACGCACGGTGACGGAGCTCTGATAGTCCGTCATGTCGAAGCTCAGCATCCACATACCGGGACGCTTGGTCTCCCGGCACTCGGCGGCAAAGACCTTGCCCTCCACGATGGCCGTACCCATTTTCACGTTCAGTTCCGTCATGGAGACGGGCTTGCCCTTGATCTCCTTGCCCAGCAGCACCTCTGTGCCGCCGCTTTTCTTCTCCGCCTTCCGGTCATGAATGGTGAGATGCAGCCGATGCAGGCCGTACTGCTGGGTCAGCAGCTGCTCCAGCGCCGTCTGGGCCGCCTCCGGGATACGCTCCCCGGCGGCCACGTCCAGCTCCAGCGCCCGCTGCTTCACGTCCAGCGCTCCGCCGGTGACGACGGCGTTGTGAAGCAACAGTCGCAGTTCTCTAGGCGGCACGAAGTTTTCAAAAAAATCAAAAAATGCAATCTGTTCCCTCATAGTGCGCTCCTGCTGTCATAGTCGGTCGATTTCGTCCATCAAGGCGTCCACCAGCTTGTCCTGCGGCACCTTATAAAGGATCTCCCCCTTGCGGAACACCAGACCCTCGCCGTCGCCGCCGGCGATGCCCACGTCCGCCGCACGGGCCTCCCCCGGCCCGTTGACCACGCACCCCATCACCGCCACGGTGATGGGCTTGGTGCAGCCCTCCAACCGGCGCTCTACCTCCCGTGCAATGGGGATCATGTCGTATTTTGTGCGGCCGCAGGTGGGGCAGGAGATGAGGTTCGGCCCCGTTTGCCGCAGTCCGGCGGCAGAGAGGATATCCTTGGCTGCACGCACCTCCTCCACCGGGTCGGCGGTGAGACTCACCCGAATGGTGTCACCAATGCCCTGACACAGCAGGCCGCCGATGCCGATGGCGGATTTCAGCACTCCCATCCGGGGCGTACCCGCCTCCGTGACCCCTAAATGCAGGGGGTAGTCCGTCTGCCGGTGCAGCAGCTGATAGGCTGCCATGTTCACCGGTACACGGGAGCACTTCACGGAGATGCAGATGTCGTCGAAATTGCAGTCGTTCAGCAGGCGGACATGGCCCATGGCACTCTCCACCAGCGCCTCCGGGGTGACGCCGCCGTATTTTTGCAGCAGTTCCCGCTCCAGTGAGCCGCCGTTGACGCCGATGCGGATGGGGATACCCTCGCTGCGGCCGGCGTCCGCCACAGCCCGTACCTTCTCCTGTGAGCCGATGTTGCCGGGGTTGATGCGGATCTTATCGATGCCCTGCCGCACGCACTCCAGCGCCAGCCGGTAGTCGAAGTGGATATCCGCCACCAGCGGGATGTGGATGGCCCGGCGGATACGCCCTACGGCCTGCGCCGCCGCCATATCCGGCACCGCCACCCGGATGATATCGCACCCCGCCTCCTCCAGCCGGAGGATCTGGGCCACGGTGGCGGCCACATCCTCCGTCCGGGTGTTGCACATGGACTGGATGGCGATGTCCGCCCCGCCGCCCACCGGGACGCTGCCCACATGAATTTGCTTGCTCATGGCTGATTCCTCCTCAGTTTATCCCCTTCTGTGGGGCAAAAACGCACCACAGGGACGGGAAGCCGCTCCCCGTCCCGTGTGCTCTTTCTCTCTTACTGAAACAGCTTCCACACGTCCTGAAAGGTGATGACCAGCATCAGCAGCATCAGCAGTGCGAAGCCGGCCAGATGGACGTAGCTCTCGAATTTTGCCGGAATTTTCTTGCGGATGGTCAGCATGCACAGGGCGTTGACCACCAGAAAGAAGATCTTTCCGCCGTCCAGCGCCGGCAGGGGCAGCAGGTTCATCACCGCCAGATTCACCGCCACCAGCGCCGCCAGATAGGCGATGTTCTCCACCGCCGCCGAGGTACTCTCCGCCTGTTCGCCCACGTCCGTGATGGTGGAGACGATGCCCACCGGGCCGCTGACGTCCTTGAGTCCCGCCTCACCGGTCACCAGCATCTGCAGGGACAGGCGCACGATCCGCACGAAGTCCACGGCGTTGTTCCAGCTGTACTGGAGACGTGTTCCCACTGTGGCCTCCTCCGCCCCGAACATCAGGCCGAAGCCCGTGTAGGTCTGGCCCTGCTGGTCGGTGTACTCCGCCCGCTCCATGGGGAAGTCCTTCAGGGTCACGGTCTGACCGTCACGCTTGACCTTCAGGTCGAATACGCCGGTCTTGTTGCGGCCCAGCAGCAGGCTCACGTCACTGTAAACATACACCCGCTCCCCGTCGATGCTCACCAGACGGTCCCCCACCTGCAGGCCGCTCTCGCTCTGGAGGGGGCAGCCGTCGGCAAAGTCCGTGATGACCGGGACGTAAAATGCCTTGGCCCCGGCGTACAGGACGACGATGATAATCAGGCCCGTCAGAAAGTTCATAAAGGCCCCGGCGGCAAAAATGATGAGTTTTTTCCAGAAGCTCTGGTTATTCAGGGCCGTAGGGTCGTTGGAGTCCTCCTCCTCGCCCTCCATGGCACAGAAGCCGCCGATGGGCAGCAGCCGCAGAGAGTAGGTGGTATCTCCCTTGGTCTTGTGCAGGATGGTGGGGCCCATACCGATGGAAAATTCGTTGACCCGCACTCCGCAGGCCTTGGCCGCCAGAAAATGGCCCAGCTCGTGTACGGCGATGAGTACGCCGAAAATCAGGATCGCAGCGATAATATAGATCATGGTTCCTCCTACCGGTTCAGTACAGCGGCACGGGCCAATCTGTCTGCCTCCAGTATATCCTCCAGAGAGGGCGTATATTTCACCTCCACCCGGCACAGGGCGTCCTCCACCCGCCGGGCGATGTCGTTAAAGCCGATCTCCTGCCGCAGGAACAGGCCTACGGCCTCCTCGTTGGCACCGTTCATGATGGCGCAGGCGGTGCCGCCGGTTCGGGCGCACTGACGGGCAAGGGCCAAACAGGGAAATGCCTCCGTATCCGGGGCCTGAAAGGTCAGCGGCCCGCAGGACAGCAGATCCAGCGTCCGGTCCGGTGTCTCGGCCCGGTAGGGCCATGTGAAGGCATAGCGGATGGGCAGCTTCATATCCGCCGTTCCCAGCTGGGCGATCATGGCCCCGTCCCGGTACTCCACCAGCGAGTGGACGATGCTCTGGCGGTGGATCACCGCCTCCACCTGCTCTACCGGCAGCCGGTACAGCCGCATGGCCTCGATGATCTCCAGCCCCTTGTTCATGAGGGTAGCCGAGTCAATGGTGATCTTGGCTCCCATGCTCCAGTTAGGGTGCTTCAGGGCGTCCGCCGGAGTCTTATGCTCCAGTTCCTCATGGCTCAGACCGAAAAACGGCCCGCCGGAGCAGGTCAGCAGCAGACGCTTTACCTCCCGGCGATCCCGGCAGCCCTGCAGGCTCTGGAAAATGGCCGAGTGCTCCGAATCCACCGGCACGATCTCGGCGCCGCAGCGCTCCGCCTCCGCCATCACCAGCTCACCGGCGCACACCAGCGTCTCCTTATTGGCCAGAGCGATGCGCTTTTTCTCCCGGATAGCCGCCAGCGTGGGTTCCAGCCCAACGCTGCCCATGACGGCGGTGACCACCGTGTCCGCCTCCGGCAGCGTCGCCGCCTCCAGAAGCCCCTCCGGCCCCGCCGCCGCCCGGATATCCGTGTCGGACAGCCGCAGCCGCAACTCCCCTGCCGCCGCCCGGTCATACAGCACCGCCAGTTTCGGATGGAACTGGCGGGCCTGCTGCTCCAGCAGATCCACCTGGCGGTTGGCCGTCAGCGCCGCCACCGTCAGTCCCCGCTCCTGCACCACCTGCAGCGTCTGCCGCCCGATGGAGCCGGTGGAACCCAAGACCGCAACAGTCTTTGTCATAGTCATATCTCCTTTACAGGCCAATGACCCAGCAGGTCATGAGCCACAGCACCGGTGCAGCGAACAGCACGCTGTCGAACCGGTCCAGCACACCGCCGTGACCCGGCAGCAGCCGCCCATAGTCCTTGATGCCGTACTGCCGCTTGATGACCGAGAAGCTCAGGTCCCCCAGCTGACCCATGAGAGCGCCCACCAGACCCATGAGGATGCAGCCTCCGATGTGCAGGGGCTGCAGGGTACACAGGTAGAAGATGATCCGGAAGATCACCATGCCCAGCATACCGCCGACAAGGCCGCCCACGGCGCCCTCCACAGTCTTGTGGGGGCTTACCAGCGGCGACAGCTTGTGCTTGCCGCAGGCCATGCCGGTGAACAGGGCCGCCGAGTCGCTGCAAAAGGCCGCCACCAGCGGCACCAGCACCAGTCCGCCACCGTGGGGCAGCATCCGCAGCAGTAGCAGGCAGCTGAAGGAAGCCGGGATGGCCAGCCCC
>ERZ773175.1897-NODE-1897-length-10855-cov-3.164907_pt1 | contig 10855 bp, 10 predicted proteins | sample MGYA00581004_ERZ773175 | MGnify/ENA primary metagenome ERZ773175 (study PRJEB29015, sample SAMEA2737834) | human gut metagenome | biome: human gut; feature: human-associated habitat; material: faeces | place: China | collected 2012 ...
CCATTGCCGTATTCGCTGTTATGCTGGTTTTCCTGCTGATCCGTCCGCAGGGCATTGCCGGCAGCAACGTTCAGGAAAAAGCGTAAGGAGGATATCACACAATGAATGCACTTGTATCCAACGTACTTACGCAGGTTTTTATCACGCTGATTGCCGTATCCGGCATCTATGTGCTGACCGGGCTTACCGGTATGTTCAGCTTGGGGCAGGCGGCGTTTATGGCCATCGGCTCCTATGTATCGGGGCTTTTGGTCATCCGCGCCCACATTCCTTTTGTCTTGGCGGCGCTGCTGGCGGTCGCGGGGGCAACGCTGATCGGCTACCCCGTTGTCCGGCTGCGCCGTGACTATATCTCGCTGGTCACGCTGGGCTTCGGCGAGGCGATTGCTGCCCTGCTGAACCGTATGACCACCCTGACCGGCGGCGCGTCCGGTCTGACCGGCATCCCCCGTCTGGTCGGGCTGCCGCTGGCGTTTGTTTCCGCCGTGCTTGCCATTGCGCTGGCAGCGTTTTTCAAGACCAGCAAATACGGCCGCCAGTGCATCGCGCTGAAGGGCGACGAGCTGGCCGCCAAGGCGATGGGCATCAACGTGACCCGCGTCAAGATGATTGCCTTCCTGCTCAGCGTTGCGCTGACGAGCTACTCCGGCGTTTTGTACGCCTTCTATATGTCCTATGTGGATCCCACCGGCTTCGGCTGGAAAAAGAGCGCCGACTGGGTCATTATGGTATTCTTTGGCGGCGTCAACAGCCTGACCGGTTCCACGCTGGGCGCCTTTATCCTGAGCGCCCTGCCGCAGGCACTGCGCGGGCTGCAGAACTACCGCTACGTCATCTACGCCGTGCTGGTGCTGCTGATTTTGAACTTTAAGCCGTCCGGTCTGCTGGGCGAGTGGGAGCTTACGCCCCGCAACCTTCAACAAGCCTTTGCCAAATTGGGCAAAAAGAACACTGCCAAAAAGGAGGGGTAAACCATGGCACTGCTGGAAGTCAAGAACATTTATAAGAGCTTTGGCGGCGTCAAGGCGATACAGAACTTCTCCATTGAAGCGAACGCCGGGGAAATCCACGGCATTATCGGACCCAACGGCGCGGGCAAAACCACCATCTTCAACACCATTTCGGGCGTGTACACCGCCGACCAAGGCACCGTTGTGCTGGACGGCAAGGACATCACCAAGCTGGAGCAGTACAAAATCACCCGCCTTGGTATGGGACGCACCTTCCAGAATATCCGCCTGTTCAAGGGGCTGACCGTGGAAGAAAACGTGATGTGCGCCTTTGACCCCCAAAGCCGCTACAGCATCGTGGGCGGTTTGCTGCCCACCCCCAAGCGCCGCGACGAGGAAAAGCGCGGGCGCGAGCTGTGCGAGAAATACCTGACGGTCGTGGGGATGCAGGACTACCTGCACGAGCGCCCGGAGAATCTTTCCTACGGGATGCAGCGCCGCATTGAGATTGCCCGCGCCCTGATGTGCGAGCCGAAAATTTTACTGCTGGACGAGCCTGCCGCCGGCTTGAACCCCACCGAGGTCGCCGAGCTGACCGAGCTGATTCAGCGCATCAGCAAGGAGATTGGCTTCGGCATTTTGCTGATTGAGCATCGTCTGGAGCTGGTAATGAGCATTTCCGACAAGATCCATGTGCAGAACTTCGGCGAAACCATCGCCGTGGGTACCCCCGACGAAGTCCAGCACAATCCCGAGGTCATTGAGGCCTACTTAGGCAAGGAGGAATAAAAATGGAAGCTATGCTGAAAGTGACCGATCTGGCTGTCAGCTACGGTCATGTGGAGGCGCTGCGCGGCATCAACGTGGAGGTGCATAAAGGGCAGATCGTTTCCATCATTGGTGCCAACGGCGCAGGCAAAACCACGCTGCTTCGCACGATTTCCGGCTTGGTAAAGCCCAGGACCGGCACCGTGGAGTTTGAGGGCGCGCCCCTGCCCCGCAAGCCCAGCAAGATTGTGGGCGCGGGCGTGGTACACGTTCCCGAGGGACGCAAGTGCTTTTCGGGCTTGAGCATCCGCGACAACCTGCTGGTCGGCGGCTACCTTTTTAAAGGGGCTGACCTGGAAAAGGACCTGCAGGAGCAGTACAAGCGCTTCCCCATTCTGGAAAAGCGCAAGGATCAGTTTGCCGGCACCCTGTCCGGCGGCGAGCAGCAGATGCTGGCGGTTGCGCGCGGGCTGATGTCCCGCCCCAAGATTTTGCTGCTGGACGAACCCTCGATGGGTCTTGCGCCCATCATCGTGAACCAAATTTATGATTTAATCCGCGAAATTCGCGATTCCGGCATTACGGTGCTGCTGGTCGAGCAGAACGCCCGCAAGGCGCTGGGCATCTGCGACTACGCCTACGTGCTGGAAAACGGCAAGATCAACCTGTCCGGCTCCGGCGAGGAGCTGCTGAAGTCCGATGCCGTGCGCAAGGCGTATCTGGGAGGCTGAGGTATGGCATACACACCGGATTTTGAGATTGCCCACATCGGCGTCAACTGCGCCGATGCCGCGCAGGCAGAGCGCTGCGCCGAACAATTTGCGTTTTTGTTTCAGCTGGCTGTGAACCCGGCCAAGGAAAGTGCGGATGCACGGTTTACCGGTACCCAAATCGAGTGGATGAAAGCCCCCGGGCGCGGCGAGCATGGACACATCGCCCTTGCCACCGGCGATCTTCCCGCGGCCCGCCGCTATCTGGAGGAAAAAGGCTTTGCCTTTGACGAGGACTCCGTCAAGCGGTTTCCCGACGGACGGATCCTGGTCATCTACGCCAAGCAGCAGATTGGCGGCTTTGCCATCCATCTGATGCAGAAATAACTCTTCACGCGGCACACACCGCAGAAAGTGAGCAAGTATATGATTCGTGAATGGAATGAAGAATCCCTCGACCACCGCAATACCCTGCTGTACGCCATGGGCATTTCTGAGGAGGATGCCAAGCGCCCCATCATCGGTCTGGTCAACACTTGGAACGAAATGAACCCCGGTCACTACCCCTTTGACAAGGCACTGATTGCCGAGATGAAGGAGGAGATCTACAAGCTGGGCGGTCTAGCGCTGGAATTGCCCATCAGCGGCATCTGCGACGGCATCTGCAGCAACACCCCCGGCGACCGCTACACCCTGCCCGCCCGCGATCTGGTTTCCAGCGAGGTGGAGATGGTCGCCAACCTGAATATGCTGGAGGGTATGGTCATTATGGCGACCTGCGACAAGGTCGTACCCGGTATGCTGATGGGCGCTGTGCGCGTGGATATCCCCACCGTGATGTTCACCGGCGGGTATATGGCGGCAGGGCATCGCTCGGACGGGCGTATGATTACCCTGACCCACACCAAGCAGGCCTACGCCGCCTATGTGGAGGGCTCCATCACCCGCGAGGAGTACAAGGACGTTGTGCGCCACGCCTGCCCCACCCCCGGCGCCTGCCCCTTTATGGGTACCGCCCAGACGATGTGCGCCATGGCGGAAATTCTGGGCTTTGCCCCGCACGACAACGCCAGCACCCGCAGCCAGTCCGAAAAATGGCACGAGCTGGCGCGGCAGGCTGCCCGGCAGGTCATGTACGCCTGGGAGCATGAGATTCGCCCCAGCGACATCCTGAGCCAGTCCAGCTTTGAAAACGTTGTGCGCTATATGATGGCGACCGGCGGCAGCACCAACAGCCTGCTGCACATCCCCGCGCTGGCACGGCAGGCAGACTTTGACATCACCCCCGAAACCTTTGACGCCATCAGCCGCGAGGTGCCGCTGCTCAGCACCATCTACCCCAACCACCCCACCTACACCATGGAGGACTTTGACGCCGCCGGCGGTATCGGTGCCGTGGTCAAGGAGCTGGCGGCTGCCGGCAAGATTGACACCGACGCCAAGGGTATGTTCGGCACCATCGGTGACAAGGCTGCCCGCGCCGAAAACAAAAACCACGATGTCATCCACACCGTGGCAGCGCCGATTTACGAGCATGGCGGTCTGGCTGTGCTGCACGGAAACATCGGCACCGACAGCGCCATTGTCAAGTTCAGTGCCGTTGACCCCGCTGCATGGAGGTTCAGTGGTCCTGCCAAGTGCTACGACTCGCAGGACGACGCATGGCACGCCATTTTGAAGGACGAAATCGTGGCAGGCGATGTGGTCATCATCCGCTACGAGGGTCCCAAGGGCGCGCCCGGTATGCCCCATATGGAAACCTTTATGGCGGCTGTGCTGGGCAAGGGGCTGGGCAGTCAGATTGCCTTGGTGTCTGACGGACGCTTCAGCGGTGCCACCGGCGGTCTTGCGATTGGTCATGTTTCCCCCGAAGCCTACGAAGGCGGCAATTTGGCATTGATTCAGGATGGGGATATGGGGTATATTGATATTGAAGCCCGTACATTAAATGTAGATGTGAGCGAGGAGGAGTTCGCCCGCCGCAAGGAAAGCTGGAAGCCTATTGTCAAGCCCGCCACCGGGTGGCTGCAGCTTTTCCGCAAACAGTGTACCTCTGCACACCGCGGCGCTACCGTCTACTGGGATAAGGACTAAGCATCGCAGCAGGAGCCTTCCTGCTTCCGATGGTATATCAATACAAAGCAGGAGGAGTTCCCTATGAATCTCAAGCAGGTCGCCGCTGTAGCAGGTGTGTCGGTAAGCACGGTTTCCCGCGTGCTGAACGGCAAAAGCTATGTCAACGAGGAAACGCGAAAAATCGTGACCGAAGCCATCCGCAAGACCAACTACCAGCCCAACGCGCTGGCACAAAGCCTGAAGATGGGGCGCAGCAATACAATTTGCCTGATGATTCCCTCCATCGAGAACCTGATGTTCCCCAAGCTGACCCGCGGCGTGGAGGATGAGGCGCGCAAAAACGGAATGACTGTTTTTCTGTGCAACACCGATGAGGACGCCGCCATTGAAAAATCCTATCTGGAAACCATGAAGCAGCGCTGGATCGACGGGTTTATCGTCTGCTCGCTGAGCAGCGACGCCCCGCACATCCGCAGCCTGCGCGATGAAGGCTACCCCCTTGTGCTGGTCAACCGTTTTGAGGAAAGCGACATCGGCAAGGTGGATACCGTCACCTCCGACAACTTCCAGATCGGCTACGATGCCACGCGCTATCTGGCGCGCATCGGGCATAAGCGCATTGCCATCGTCTGCGGGCGCGAGGAGCTGCTGCTCTACCGTGAGCGTCTGCGCGGCTACCGCAAGGCGCTTTCGGACAGCGGTCTGCCCGAACGGGAGGAGTACCTCCTGCGCGAAAGCGGCGGCAGCAATGGTTTTTATTATCAAATCCGTGAGTTGGCAGAGCAAGGGCAGCTGCCAGACGCCATCTTCTGCACCAGTGACCCCAAGGCGTTTGTGGTTATGCACGCGCTGCACGATATGGGGCTGCGCATTCCCGAGGATGTGGCGGTTATCGGCGTGGACAACGTCAGTATGTCCGCCATGGTCGAGCCGCCGCTTTCCACAATGACGCAGCATCTGTACGATATGGGTATGGAGGCAGCCAAAAGCCTGATCCGCCAGATCGAATACAAGGACAAATACGGGGAGTTGCCCAAGCCGCAGCGTATGATTATGAACAGTGATCTGATTGTGCGGCGCTCCACCAAATAAAGGCAGCCCCCAACGGAAAATGCTATGAACAAACTGGGTATCAATCTTTGGAACTGGGCGCCGGGGCTGTCCGACGCCTGCTGCGGTCTGCCGACCAAGGCAGCCGAAATGGGCTTTACCGCGCTGGAGCTGCCGATGACGCAGCCCGCCGTAAGCCCGACCCTGCGCGATGAGGTGCGCGGCAGCGGGCTGGAGGTTTCGCTGTGCGCCGCCATGGGGGCAGGGCGCGATCTTTCGAGCTTTGACGCCGATGTGCGCGCCGCCACCATGCAATACCTGACCGACTGCCTGCAAACGGGTGCCGCACTGGGTGCCGTGGTGCTGGCGGGTCCCCTGTATGCAGGGGGCGGCAAGCGCCACACCCTGCCCCCGGCGGAGGCTGCCCGCGAATGGGAGCTGGCTGTCACCGGTCTGCAGGAGCTGGCGCGCCGCGCCAAGGAGTGCGGCATCCGCCTTGCCCTGGAGCCGCTGAACCGCTACCGCACCAGTGTCATCAACACAGTGGAGCAGTTGCTGCCCCTGCTGGCGGATATCGGCTGCGGCAATGTGGGCATCCACTACGACACCTACCACGCCTGCCTGGAGGAGGCGGACCTGCTTGCTTCGCTGGAAACGGCGCTGAAAAGCGGCAGGGTGACCCACTTCCATGCCTGCGCCAACAACCGCGGCGCACCGGGTGACGGCATTGTGCCGTGGGATGCCGTGATGCAGCTACTGAAGCAGTACGGCTACGCCGGGCATATCACGATGGAAACCTTTGCCCCGGGCGGGCTGGACGCCAGCTGGGTCAACGTACACGGCACCCCCGATGAGGTTGCCCTGCGCGGTCTGCATTTTCTGCAACGCTATTTTTAAAGGAGGCTTTTTGCCATGGATGAAATTATGAACCGTATCGGCGAAGTATATGAGCCTTTTAAAGTACACTTTTTGCATAAGCCCGTCCGCCCGCTGGCACCGGACGAGGTGCTTGTCAAGGTGCGTGCCAGCGCCATCTGCGGCAGCGATCTGCACATTGCGCGCGGGCTGCACCCGTCTGCCCCGCTGCCCGTGACCATCGGGCATGAGTTTTCCGGCGATGTGGTTGCCATCGGCAGCGAGGTCACCAAGGCGCGCCTCGGCGAGCGCGTGACCGTGGAGCCCTGCATCGTCTGCGGCAAGTGCGACGCCTGCCGCCACGGGCAGTACGGCTACTGCGAGCATATCAGCTTTACCTACCGCAACGGCGACGGTGCCATGGCGGACTATGTCGTGGTCAAGGAACCGTATGTCTACGAGCTGCCCGACTACCTGAGCTACGAAACCGGCGCACTGATCGAGCCGCTGTCGGTTGCCACCCACGCCGTGCGCCGCGCCGACATCCGTCTGGGCGAAACGGTGCTGATCATCGGTGCCGGTGCCATCGGTATGATGGTGGCCGCCATGTGCCGCCGCAGCGGTGCCGCCGAGGTCATCATCGCCGATTTCTCTGACCAGCGGCTGGAAATGGCAAAGCAGGTCGGTGCCACCGTTACCGTGAACAGCGGCAAGGAAGATTTAGAGCAGGCGGTCGCCCGCCTGACCCACGGCAAGGGCGTGGACAAAAGCTTTGAGTGCGTGGGACGCGAAAGCTGCTTTTTGCAGGCCATTATGACGCTGAAGCGCAACGGCACGGCGACCATCATCGGCATTTATGAAAAGCCGCAGATCCAGATCCCCGCCAGCCGCTTTGTCACCCACGAAATTCATGTGCAGGGCGCGCAGGGCTATTGCTGGGATTTCCCCATTGCAATTGCCGCCGCCCGCGATATCCCGCTGGAAAAATTTATCACCCACACCTTCCCGCTGGAGCAATTGCAGCAGGCGCTGGATACCGCACTGGACAGCAAGAGCGGCAGCATCAAGGTGATCCTGAAGCCGTAACGGACTTACTGCAAGGAGAAAAATTATGCCACACGAAAAATTCCACTATAAATCGTTAGAAGAAGTCGAGCAGCGCGCCGCCGAGCTGGGCGTCAGCCTGCCCTTTGCCGTTGACACCCACTGCCTTGCCTACCCGCTGCAGGTGCGCAACATCACCTTTCCGAACCGGCTGGGCATCGCCCCCATGGAGGGTGCCGACTCCACGCCGGAGGGCGCACCCTCTGCCTACACCGTGCGCCGCTACGTCAACGAAGCCATCGGCGGCAGCGCTGTGATCTGGTTTGAGGCCATTTCCATCGTGGAGGAAGGGCGTTCCTCCCAAACGCAGCTGCTGCTGACCCGCGACACGCTGGACGAATTCAAAAAAATGACCGCCGCGGTCAAGGAGGCCGGCATCAAGGCGAACGGCTATGCGCCGTACCTGATCATGCAGGCGAACCACAGCGGGCGGTACTCCAACCCCGGCAACAAGCCCGCCCCGATGATCGCCTACCGCCACCCGATTCTGGAGCAGTACCGCGCCGCCGATGATTCCTGCATTGTCAGCGACGACTACCTGAAGGGTCTGGAGGTCAAATTCGGCGAGGCAACCCAACTTGCCAAGGAAGCAGGCTTTGACGCGGTGGACATCAAGAGCTGCCACGGCTACCTGCTGGCAGAGCTGGCATCCGCTTACAACCGCCCCGGCGCGTACGGCGGCAGCTTTGAAAACCGCTTCCGCCTGCTCAAAAACGGCATCCGCGCCGCCAAGGTGTACGAGGACGACCACTTTATGGTCACCGCCCGCCTTGGCATCTACGACGGTTACGCCTACCCGTGGGGCTTCGGCGTCAGCCCCGAAAGCGGCACCACCCCCGATCTGACCGAGCCGAAGCGTCTGGTGCGCGAGCTGCACGACGAGCTGGGCGTGGATATGGTCGACTTGACCATGGGCAACCCCTACGCCACCACCCATGTGACCCGCCCGTTCGACTTTGGCAAGTATGAACCGGACGAGCATCCCCTTGTGGGTCTTGCCCGGATGATCCACGGCATCGGCGAGGTCAAAAAAGCAGTGCCGGAGATGACGGTCTGGGCATCCGCCCCCAGCTACCTGCGCGCCTACGCCGACCTGTTTACCGCCGGTGCCGTGGAGGAAGGGCTGTGCGACGGTATGCTGTTTGGACGTATGGCATTTGCCGACCCGGATTTTGCCAACGAGATCTTGAAAAACGGGCGCATTGACCCCAAGCACGTCTGCCTGACCTGCGGCAAGTGCGGGGATCTGATCCGCGCACACAAGCCCACGGGCTGCGTAATCCGCGATGCCAAGACCTTTATGCCGTTCTACAAGGAATTTTTGGAGATCAAAAAAACACAGCCCGCCAACTTCCGCGGCTGATAAGGAGTAAATGGGTATGAAAAAAACTGCCATCGTCACCGGCTCCAGCCGTGGTATCGGCTTTGCCATTGCCCGGCAGCTGGGGTTGGACGGATACAACATTGTGATGGTCGCCACCGGCGCGCAGGAAAAAAACCAGCCCGCACTGGATACGCTGCAGGCCCTTGGCATTGATTGCGCCTATGTGCAGGCGAACATCGGCTGCACCGATGACCGCAAAAAAATTCTGGACACCGCGCTGGCTGCCTTTGGGCGGGTGGATGTGCTGGTCAACAACGCCGGCGTCGCACCCAAGGTCCGCGCCGACCTTTTGGATATGAGCGAGGAAAGCTTCGACTATGTGGTGGGCATCAACACCAAGGGCAATATGTTCCTGACGCAGCTTGTCGCCAAGCAGATGATTGCCCAAGAGCCGGTGGATGGACGCAAGGGCGCGATTGTCAATGTGTCCAGCTGCAGCTCGGTGGTGTCCTCCACCAACCGCGGCGAATACTGCGTGTCCAAGGCGGGCGTGTCGATGCTGACGACTTTGTACGCCGACCGCCTTGCCGCCGAGGGTATCCTTGTCAACGAGGTGCGCCCCGGTGTGATTGCCACCGATATGACCAGCAAGGTGCAGAGCAAGTACGATTCCCTGATCGAAAACGGCACCTTCCCCATTGCCCGCTGGGGTACGCCGGAGGATGTAGCCGGTGCGGTCAGCCTGCTGTGCAGCGACCGTCTGCGCTACACCACGGGCAACTACCTTGACGTGGACGGTGGGTTCCACATCCAACGCCTGTAAGGAAATTTGCGATGGAACACGAAATTTTTACCACCGGGGCATACACGGCAAAGGTGTACCGCTGCAACACCGCCGTGGTCGGCAGCGGCGCGGCAGGCTTTAACGCCGCCGACCGCCTGTGGCAGCTGGGGCAGCACGACATTGTGCTGGTCACCGAAAACCGCGCGGGCGGCACCAGCCGCAACACCGGCAGCGACAAACAGACCTACTACAAGCTGACCCTCTCCGGCGGCGAGCCGGACAGCGTGCGCGAAATGGCAGACACCCTGTTTGCCGGGCGCTGCGTGGACGGCGACCTTGCCCTGTGCGAGGCGGCGCTTTCGAGCCAGTGCTTTTTAAAGCTGGTCGAGTTGGGCGTGCCGTTTCCCCGCAACCGCTACGGCGAGTACATCGGCTACAAGACCGACCACGACCCGCGCCGCCGCGCCACCAGCGTGGGACCCTACACCAGCAAGCAGATGACCGAATGTCTGGAGGCTGCCGTGCAGGCCAAGGGCGTGCCGATGCTGGACAAGACCCAGGTTATCAAAATCCTGACAAACGGCGGCACGGTCTGCGGGCTGCTTTGCCTGAACGTGACCGCGCAAAACGACGCCGACCGCTTTGTTTTGATCCGCTGCAAAAACGTTATCTGGGCCACCGGCGGCCCGGCTGGTATGTACGCCGACAGCGTCTATCCCTTCAGCCAGTATGGGGCCACGGGGCTTGCGCTGGAGGCGGGTGCCAAAGGCAAAAACCTGACCGAATGGCAGTACGGGCTTGCCTCCGTTGCGCCGCGCTGGAATGTTTCCGGCACCTATATGCAGGTGCTGCCGCGGGTCTACTCCGCAGCGGCGGACGGCAGCGATGAGCGCGAGTTTTTGATGGACTTCTTTACCGACGCCCACGACATGCTGAGCAAGTTGTTTTTGAAGGGCTACCAGTGGCCCTTTGATGTGCGCAAGGTTGCCGGCGGCAGCTCCATCATTGACATTCTGGTGTATCTGGAAACCTGCAAGGGCCGTAAAGTCTATCTTGATTACCGCACAAACCCTGCGGACGGCGAGTTTAGCTATGACGACTTGCTGCCCGAGGCGCACGAGTACCTGACCCGCGCCGGTGCCTGCTTCGGCACGCCCATCGAGCGTCTGGCGCATATGAACCAGCCTGCCATCGATTTTTACCGTGATAAGGGTGTGGATTTGTACACCCAGCC
>ERZ773175.1911-NODE-1911-length-10784-cov-2.813496_pt1 | contig 10784 bp, 8 predicted proteins | sample MGYA00581004_ERZ773175 | MGnify/ENA primary metagenome ERZ773175 (study PRJEB29015, sample SAMEA2737834) | human gut metagenome | biome: human gut; feature: human-associated habitat; material: faeces | place: China | collected 2012 ...
GAGCTTTACCGCATTATGACCACCAAACCCCAGGAACTGAAAAAGGAGGATGAATGACCATGAAACCCAATACTGAACTGAACACCATGATGTTTTTTGACGATGCCCTAGAGGGTGAGCGCACCCAGCTGCTCACCGAGCTGGCCGATGCCGTCAGCGAGACCCGCACGGCGGCGGATCAGGCTGCGGAGCTGAACGAGGACGGCGAAGCGGGCCTGCTGCGCCTGACGGAAATCTGGTGCGCCATGAACGGCGTCCCGGCCATCGTCATCTTCGAGGGCGGGCAGTCCGAGCTGCTGGCCAATGTGGTGGCGCAGATCTACGCCCATCTGCTTCAGCACCCCTCCCGTGACCCTGTGGGGCTGGCCGTCTATGTGGAGCTGCGCTACATGACGGCCTCCCTCATGTTGGGGGAATGGTTTGAATAAGGAACCGCGCCTGCGCTTTACGGACGAGGAACGGGCTGACCCGGCGCTGGAGAAGCCCATCCGTAAGGCGGACAAGGCCGCCGCCAAAGCAGACAAGGCGCAAGCCAAAATCCCCAAAAAGCAGGTCCGGCAAAAGACGGTGGACCCGGAGACCGGCAAAGTGACCACCAAGCTGGTGCTGGAGGACAAGAAGAAGCCGCCCTCCAAGCTGTCCCATGCGGTGCGGGATACCCCCGCCAATGCCGCCCTGGGGAAAGTTCACAAGGAAATCCGGGAGACCGAACAGGACAATGTGGGCGTGGAGAGCGCCCACAAGTCCGAGGAGGCTGCTGAGACCGGCGCACGGTTGGTTCGGGAGGGCTACCGCAGCCACAAGTTGAAGCCCTACCGCAAGGCGGCCCAGGCCGAGCAGAAGCTGGAGAAGGCCAATGTGAACGCCTTGTATCAGAAGTCCCTGCGGGAAAATCCCCAGCTTGCCAGCAACCCCGTCTCCCGCTGGCAGCAGAAACGGGCTATCAAAAAGGAATATGCTGCCGCCAAGCGTGCCGGTCAGACTGCCGGGAATACCGCAAGCGCAGCCCAAAAGACCGGCAAGGCCGCCAAGACGGTCAAGGAGAAGGCCCAGCAAGCGGGCGCGTTTATCATGCGCCACAAAAAGGGCTTTTTGATTGCGGGCGCGATCTTCCTGCTGGTCTGTATGCTGCTCAATACCATGTCCTCCTGCTCCATGATGGCGCAGAGCATCGGTTCTGTGGTGTCCGGCACCACCTATCCGTCGGATGACCCGGAGCTGGTAGCGGTGGAGGCGGACTACGCTGCCAAGGAAGCGGCGCTGCAAGCCGAGATCGACAACATCGAAAGCAGCCATCCGGGGTATGACGAGTACCGCTATGACCTCGATATGATCGGGCATGACCCCCATGAGCTGGCGGCCTATCTGTCCGCTGTCTTGCAGGGCTACACCAGGCAGAGCGCCCAGGCAGAGCTGGAGCGCGTGTTCGACGCACAGTATGAACTGACGCTTACCGAGGAAGTGGAGATACGATACCGCACCGAAACTTCCACGGACCCCGTGACCGGCGAGACGACCACCGAGGAAGTCCCGTATGAGTATTACATTCTGAATGTGAAGCTCACCAGCAAGCCCATATCTTCCGTGGCTTCGGAGCTGCTGACCCCGGAACAGCTGGAAATGTACCAGGTGTACCGGCAGACGCTGGGCAACAAGCCGCTGATCTTCGGCGGCGGCTCCCCGGATATGAGCAATTCCGAGGACCTGACCGGCGTGGTATTCGTCAACGGCACCCGCCCCGGCAATCAGGCCGTGGTGGACATAGCCAAAAGTCAGGTGGGCAATGTGGGCGGTCAGCCCTACTGGAGCTGGTACGGCTTCAATTCCCGTGTGGAATGGTGCGCCTGCTTCGTGTCCTGGTGCTACGGCCAGATGGGGCTGTCCGAGCCGCGCTTTGCCGCCTGCCAGTCCCAGGGTATTCCGTGGTTCCAGTCTCACGGACAATGGGGCGGGCGTGATTATGCCAATATTGCTCCCGGCGACGCCATCTTTTTTGACTGGGACCTGGACGGCAGCGCCGATCATGTGGGCCTTGTGGTCGGCACAGACGGCAGCCGGGTCTACACCGTGGAGGGCAATTCCGGCGACGCCTGCAAGATCAAGAGTTATTCCCTGTCCTACGAGTGCATCAAGGGCTACGGCCTCATGAACTGGTAACAGAGTTTTTTCAAGAAGGAGTGATTGATTATGGCTAAGAACAAAATCCAGCGCATTGATCAGGAGATTGCCAAGGTCCGCGAGAAGATCGCGGAGTACCAGGATAAGCTGAAAACCCTGGAGGCGCAGAAAACCGAGGCGGAGAACCTGGAGATCGTCCAGATGGTGCGCGCCCTGCGGCTGACCCCGGAGCAGCTGAACGCCATGCTCTCCGGTGGTACGGTCCCCGGCATGGCCGCTGCCTCCGCCGACTACGACGAACAGGAGGACACCGACCATGAAGAATAAGAGAATTTTCAAAACCCTTTCGGCCCTCTGCGCCGCCTTGGTGCTGATGATGGGCCTTTCCGTGACCGCCTTTGCCCAGGGGACGGACCAGCCTCCGGCGGAGGACGCCACCAACGACGCCAATGTAGTGGTGGAGGAAACCGAGGACAGCCCGGCCCTGACCCCGGATGGCAACGCCGCCCTGGTGGATGATTTCGGCGGCAACAAGCAACTTATCACCGTCACCACCAAGGCGGGCAACTACTTCTACATCCTCATTGACCGGGCCAACGAGGACAAGGAAACCGCCGTCCACTTCTTAAACCAGGTGGATGAAGCCGACCTGATGGCACTGATGGAGGACGGCCAGACCACTCAAGAGCAGCCCGCCACCTGTACCTGTACGGAGAAATGTGTGGCCGGTGCGGTGAATACGGCCTGCCCGGTGTGCGCCACCAATATGAGCGCCTGCACGGGCAAGGAGCCGGAACCGGAGACCCCGGAGGACCCCCCAGAGCCGGAGGAACCGGCGCAGAAAACCACGGGGCTGAATCCGGCCCTGCTTTTGGCGGTGCTGGCCCTGATGGGCGGCGGCGGTGCCTTTGCCTACTTCAAATTCATCAAGAATAAGCCCAAGACCAAGGGCAACGACAATTTGGACGATTACGACTACGGCGAGGATGATACCGACCAGGAGGACGAGGACTCCTGGGAGACCGAGGAATCTGACGAGCTGGACGCTGATGGGGGCAGCGACGAGGAAAGCGAGGACAAGACGGTTTGACCCGCTTCACCGACAGCCCCTATGAACGCATGATGACACGCAGGCCGGAGGGCGGGAAGGAAACTTCCCGTCCTCCTTCTTTATCTCCCGGCCACCCCTGTTATGGCTGCGGGAATTATCGTCCCGGACAACCCTGTGTAGGATTCTGCCACCGGCAGCTGACCGCATGGCTGCGGGAAAGGAGGATGAAAAACCATGAAGCTGGTGATCGCTGAGAAACCGTCCGTTGCTCAAAGTCTGGCCGCCGTGATCGGGGCCACCACCCGCAAGGACGGCTATCTGGAGGGCGGCGGCTGGCGAGTGAGCTGGTGTGTGGGACATCTGGCTGGTCTGGCCGACGCCGACGCTTATAACCCGGACTACGCCAAGTGGCGCTATGACGATCTGCCCATTCTGCCGGACCATTGGCAGATGGTGGTGGGCAAGGACAAAAAGAAACAGTTTGATGTGCTGAAACAGCTGATGAACGCCCCTGATGTGACCGAGGTGGTGAACGCCTGCGACGCCGGACGCGAGGGCGAGCTGATCTTCCGCGCCGTCTACGAGCTGGCGGGCTGCCAGAAGCCCATGAAGCGGCTCTGGATTTCCTCGATGGAGGATTCCGCCATTCGGGAGGGCTTTACAAACCTGCGCCCCGGCGCGGACTATGACGGCCTGCGGGATGCGGCCCTCTGCCGCGCCAAGGCGGACTGGCTGGTAGGTATCAATGCCACCCGGCTGTTTTCGGTGCTGTACCACCGGACCCTCAACATCGGGCGCGTCATGTCCCCGACGCTGGCCCTCATCGTCCAGCGGGAGGCCGAGATTGACACCTTCAAGCCGGTGCCGTTCTACACGGTCACGCTGGAGCTGCCCGGATTCTCTGTTTCCGGGGAGCGCATGGCGGACAAGGCCGCCGCCCAGCAGCAGAAAACAGCCTGCCAGGGTGCGGCTGCCACGGTGAAAAAGGTGGAGCGCAAGGACAAATCTGAGAAGCCGCCCGCCCTCTATGACCTGACCACCCTCCAGCGGGACGCCAACCGGCTGCTGGGATTCACCGCCCAGCAGACCCTGGACTATTTGCAAAACCTGTATGAAAAGAAGCTCTGCACCTATCCCCGGACGGACAGCCGCTATCTGACTTCGGATATGGCGGCGAGCCTGCCGGAGCTGGTCCGGCTCACCGCTGGGGCGCTGCCCTTTGCCGCTGGTATGGTGCTTGTCTGTAATGCGGCCCAGGTCATTAACGACAAGAAAGTGACCGACCATCATGCGGTGATCCCCACCCGCAACATCCAGGGCGCGGACCTGTCCGGCCTGCCGCTGGGCGAAAAGGCGGTGCTGGAGCTGGTGGCCCTGCGGCTGCTGTGCGCCGTTGCCCAGCCCTATACCTTTGCGGAGACCGCCGCCACGGTGGAGTGCGCCGGTGCGGAGTTTACCGCCAAGGGCCGCACGGTGAAGCAACCCGGCTGGCGGGCGCTGGACGCTGCCTACCGCGCTGGGCTGAAAAATGCGGAGCCGGACAAAGAAACCGAGGACAAGGCGCTGCCGGAGCTGTCTGAAGGTCAGACGCTGCCTCTTTCTGGTGCTGCCATTAAGGAAGGCAAAACCAGCCCGCCCAAGCACTTCACCGAGGATACGCTGCTTTCCGCAATGGAGACTGCCGGGAAGGACGATATGCCGGAGGACGCCGAGCGCAAGGGGCTGGGGACCCCGGCCACCCGCGCCGGGATTCTGGAAAAGCTGGTTTCCACCGGCTTTCTGGAGCGCAAAAAGAGTAAGAAAACCGTGCAGCTCCTGCCGTCCCATGATGCGGTGTCCCTTATCACCGTGCTGCCGGAGCAGCTGCAATCGCCCCTGCTGACTGCTGAATGGGAGTACCGGCTGGGCGAGATCGAGCGCGGCGAGCTGGCCCCGGAGGACTTTATGGCAGGGATCAGCGCCATGCTCCAGGAGCTGGTGAGGACCTATCAGGTCATCAAGGGGACCGAGTACCTGTTCACGCCGCCCCGCGAAGTGGTGGGCAAATGCCCCCGCTGCGGCGGCGATGTGGCGGAGCTGCAAAAGGGGTTCTTCTGCCAGAACGAGGGCTGCAAATTTGCTATCTGGAAAAACAACAAGTGGTGGGAGCTGAAGCGCAAGCAGCCCACCAAGGCCGTCGTGACGGCGCTGCTCAAGGATGGCCGCGCCCATGTGACCGGCCTGTATTCCGAGAAAACCGGCAAGACCTACGACGCCACCGTGGTGCTGGAGGACAATGGGAAGTACGCCAATTTCAAGCTGGCCTTTGACCGGCAGAAAGGCGGCAAACGATGAAGCTCTCCCTCTATGAACAGGAAACCATCATCCTCTACAACCAGGCCGAGGCCACCGCCGAGGTCTATTCCCACGACCCGCGCCTGCTGGAAAAGCTGCGGCGGCTGGCGGAAAAATACCCGGACCAGATCGTGAAAAAGGACCGCCAAACCTTTCTCGTTCCCAAACGCTGCGTATCCGTCCGGGAGCCGTACAGCGCCGAGCGCCGCAAGGCGGCCAGTGAACGGGCCAAGGCTGCCGGGTACAGGCCGCCTACCCCCAAGAAGGGCAGCGAGTAAGCATGGCAGAGAGCGTCTTTGAGGCCGTCAAGCAGTCCGTCACCGTCCGGGAAGCGGCGCAGATGTACGGGATCGAGGTCAATCGGAGCGGCATGGCCTGCTGCCCGTTCCACGATGACAAGAATCCCAGCATGAAGCTGAACGAGGAATACTTCTACTGCTTCGGCTGCGGTGCCACCGGTGATGTGATCGACTTTACAGCGAGGCTCTACAATCTGTCCCCCAAGGAGGCCGCCGAAAAGCTGGCCCAGGATTTTGGCCTGGCCTATGACGGTCAGGCCCCTCCCCGGAGGCGCTATGTCCGGCAGAAAACCGAGGCACAGAAGTTCAGAGAAGATCGGGACCATGCCTTTCGTGTCCTGGCGGACTACTATCATCTGCTGAGAAAGTGGGAAACGGATTATTCCCCCAAAACACCGGAAGAAAATCCCCATCCCCGTTTTATGGAGGCAATTCAGAAAAAGGACTATGTGGGCTATCTGCTGGATTTTTTCCTGGAGGACGGCCCGGAGGAACAGAAGCTGTGGATTGCCGAACATCAATCAGAAATCGCCAATTTGGAAAGGAGAGTGAAAATCATGGCTGATAAGCCCACCAATCGGGAGCGGTTGCAGGAAATCACGGCGGGCATTGAACAGGGTATCAAGGAGCTGTTCGAGAGCGAGAAGTATATGCGCTACCTGTCCGTCATGTCCAAGTTCCACCGCTACTCCGTCAACAACACCATGCTCATCTATATGCAGCGCCCGGACGCCACCCTGGTGGCCGGGTTCAACAAGTGGAAAAACCAATTTGAGCGCCATGTGAAAAAGGGCGAGCATGGTATCACCATCATCGCCCCTACGCCGTATAAGAAAAAGATCGAGGAAATGAAGCGTGACCCGGATACCCAGGCGCCCATCCTGGATGCGGACGGCAAGGCGGTCATGGAGGAAAAGGAAATCGAAATCCCCATGTTCCGCCCGGTCAAAGTGTTCGATGTTTCGCAGACGGACGGAAAGCCTCTGCCGGAGCTGGCCTCCAGCCTGTCCGGGACGGTGCCGCACTATGAGGCGTTCATGGAGGCGGTGCGGCGCTCCGCCCCGGTTCCCATCGAGTTTGAGCCGATGGCCGCGAACATGGACGGCTATTTTTCCTCCGAGCAGCAGCGGATCGCCCTCCGGGAAGGCATGAGTGAGGTGCAGACCATTTCCGCCGCCGTCCATGAGACCGCTCACAGCAAGCTCCATGACCCCAAAAAGCATGAAGCGGAGCCGACCTGGAAGATCGTGATGGTGAGCGAGGGCGGCACCAAGCAGGACTTCCGCCTGGACTTTGCCACCGAAGCAGAGGCGGAACAGGCCGCCGCCGAGGAAGGCTGGCGCTATGTGGACGAGAATCAGTTTGAGTGGCGGCTGGAGGTGGAGGAAGATCTGACGGCGGTGAAACAGGCCGCCAAGAACCGCAACACTGAGGAGGTGGAGGCAGAAAGCATCTCCTATGCGGTCTGCCAGTATTTCGGTATCCAGACCGGTGAAAACAGCTTCGGATACATTGCTTCCTGGTCCAAGGATAAGGAGCTGAATGAGCTGCGGGCCAGCCTGGAGACCATCAACAAGACTTCTTGTGAGTTGATTAACGACATCGAGCGCAACTACAAGGAAATCTGCAAGGAACGCGGCATTGACCTGACCGCCGCCCCGGAGCCGGAGCAGGCAACCCGGCAGGTTGCGGAAGAAGTATCTCAGCCTAGCGCCGAGTACCGGGAGGCCCTGGTGGTGCTGGACGATACCACCTATCTTCATATTCAGCCCTGTGACACTGGATGGGACTACACGTTCTACGATGTGGCAACTATGAAGCAGCTGGACGGCGGCCAGCTGGATGGGACCGACATGGGCCGTTCCGCAGCAGTCAGCCATATCTGCGAGGACCTGGGCATGGGCAGCAAGTCCATTAAGTATGCGCCGCTGTCCATGATCGAGACTTTGCAGGAGGCGGCTTACCAACAGATGCAGGAACAGGTCAGCCAGCAGACCGCAGAAGCCGCAGCCGCCCAGCTGCCGGATGCCCAGGAACAGGCGTTGGACGAATATCCCATGCCTGACCCGGTACTGACCCAGGACGATCTGGAGAAATGCGGCTGCCTGGACAGCGACCTTTTGCCCCTCTCCAAAGAGCGGGCCTATGAGCTGATGGAGCGTGACCTGACCGTTTACATTATCCAGGAAGGCGAAAATCCGGTGATGGCCTTTGACACCGCCGACCTGGACGCCCATGACGGTATCTTCGCCCTGCCCCGCGAGGAATGGGAGGAAAGCCCGGAGTTTGATAAGCTGGTCAAGGACCGCATGGACCACCAGGAGGAACGGGAGCAGGCGTTTCTCTCCCACAAAGGGGACTGCTTCGCCATTTATCAGGTGAAGCACACCGACGAGCTGCGGGACATCCGCTACGAGGGCCTGGAATGGCTCCAGTCCATCGGGCGGACGGTGCAGCGGGATAACTACGAGCTGGTTTACACTGCTCCGCTGCTGCCCTCTGACCTGAAAGGCGATACCACCGAACAGCTCTTTTACCGCTTCAACAATGAACATCCCGCCGATTACGGCCACCCGTCCATGAGTGTCAGCGACATCGTTGCCATCAAGCGGGACGGCAAGGTATCCTGTCATTACTGCGACAGCTTCGGCTTTGAGCAGATTCCCGGATTCCTGCCGGACAACAATCCTCTGAAAAACGCGGAAATGGCTGTGGAGGATGACTACGGCATGATCGACGGCATCATCAACAACGGTGCCAAGGAACCGACGGTAGCCCAGCTGGAGCAGCAGGCCCGCAGCGGCCAGCCTATTTCCCTCATGGATTTGGCGGCTGCCGCCCACCGAGAGGACCAGGACAAGAAAAAGTCCGTCATGGAGCAGCTGAAAAGCCAGCCCAAGGCAGAACACAAAAAGACAGCGCCAAAAAAGAGCGCGGAAAGGGAGATTTGATATGGGAAACTTCACTTTTGAGGAAACGAACCTGCTTTGTATCTACAACACCGGCAGCCGTACCGGGCTGATCGAGGCTCTGACCGAGATGCGCGGCGAGCTTTCGCCGGAGGAAGCCGAGCTGCGGGAGCTGACCGACAGCGCCCTGGGCAAGCTCCAGGCCATGAGCGACGCCGAGTTTGCCCAGCTGGAGCTGTACCCGGACTTCGACGAGTAAGAACCACACCAAGACCCAGCGGGGCGGCCTGATGTGCCGCCCCATTTCTATTTAACATGAAGGGAGGACAGAAAATCATGCCAACTAAAGCTGAATTTTACCGGCAGATGGCCGAACAGGTATCGACCCGGCTGGTGGGCAGCTGGAAAGAATGGACAGCCTTTCTTACCACCGCCGCCCGCCTCTACAAATATCCGTTCCATGAGCAGATGATGATTTACGCCCAGCGCCCGGACGCCACCGCCTGCGCCGAGTACGATCTGTGGAACGAAAAAATGGGGCGGTATGTACGGCGCGGCTCCAAGGGGATCGCTCTGGTGGACGATTCCGGCGACAGGCCCCGGCTGCGCTATGTGTTCGATATTTCCGACACCGGGACCCGTGAACATTCCCGCACCCCATGGCTGTGGCAACTGGAAGAACAGCACATCGGGCCTGTGTCGGCCATGCTGGAGCGCAGCTACGGCGTTGTCGGTGACGATCTTGCCCAGCAGCTTATTGATGTGGCCGGAAAGCTGGCGAGTGAGTATTGGGACGAGCATCAGCAGGACTTCCGCTACATCGTTGACGGTTCGTTCCTGGAGGAGTACGATGATCTCAACATCGAAGTCCAATTCAAGTCTGCCGCCACCGTCAGCATCGCCTACGCCCTGATGTCCCGATGTGGGCTGGATACGGAGCAATATTTCCAGCATGAGGACTTCATGCCGATTTTCGATTTTAATACCCCGGCCACGGTTGGGGCATTGGGAGCGGCGGTCAGTCAGATGAACCAGCAGGTGCTGCGGCAGATCGGCGTCACCATCCAGAATTATGAGCGCGAACAACTCGCGGAAAGGAGCAACCACCATGAAGAACAACCTGACTTACACGCAGAACGGGGATTACCTGATTCCCGACCTGAGCCTGAGCGAACAGCCGGAGAAGCCCTTGGGCAAGTACGGCAGGATGCGGAAAGCGTACCTGAAGGACAACCGTCCCCTGATTTACAATCAGCTGCTGCTGACCGAGAAGCTGTATCCGCACCTCATCGAGATCGACGAGACAGCGCAGAACCGTCTGGAGCAGATGATGCCCCAACTGGCGGCGGCAGCGGGCGCGACGGAGGAGCTGAAAGCCCGCGATCCGATGCGCTGGGTGGGCCTGATGAACACCTGCAAGGCCCAGGCCGAGGAGATTCTGATGGCGGAGCTTATCAACAGCTGACCTTAAACCTGTTCCTCTCCGAAGCGGAACAAATCCAAAGAATAGACGAAGCAGAGAATGTGCAAACATCCTCTGCTTTTTCTTTTGCCCAGACCGACATCGACCATGTGCTGCGGCTGGGAGGCAACACGGACCGGCAGCGTGAACGCATTGTGGCAGCTTTTGAAAAGCAGAAGTCCACCGCCGAGATCGCAGCCTATCTGCAAAACCTCTATACCGGCGGCAACGGGATTGGCAGCATTACCGTATGGTATGCCGAGGACGGCATCCACCTGTCTCACGGAAAGTCTGCCCGTTATGACAAGTCCGCCCAGGTCATTTCCTGGGAGAGCGCCGCCGAGCGTATCGGCCAGCTTTTGCAGACCGGCCAGTTTGCCACCAATGTGGAGCTGTCCGAGGCCGAGGGCTATGAACGTTCCCTCCTTGCGGAAAAGTTCTGGAATCTGTATCACGATTTCAGCGATGAAGCCAGAGAATCCGGGTATCTGCCCAGCCTTGCCAACAATCCAGGGCGCGGTTTCCCGGAAGAATCCGCGTGGCTTACCGAGCAGTTGAAAAGCCCGGAGTTCCGCCAGACCCTTGCATTAATGCTGTTCAACAAAGCATTT
>ERZ773175.1924-NODE-1924-length-10690-cov-3.478420_pt1 | contig 10690 bp, 7 predicted proteins | sample MGYA00581004_ERZ773175 | MGnify/ENA primary metagenome ERZ773175 (study PRJEB29015, sample SAMEA2737834) | human gut metagenome | biome: human gut; feature: human-associated habitat; material: faeces | place: China | collected 2012 ...
CCACGCTATGACTGCACTTATGGCTCAGAACAAAGGTGCTAATGAAAAAAAACGTATGAAAGAAGGCTTTAAATGTGGTATGGTGCTTGAATTCATATATGGAATTATTCTTTTTGCCGTGTGCTTTATACTTGCACGACCACTTATGCTTCTGTTTGTTAAAGATGAAGAAGTTATTCTGCATGGTGTTAAGTATCTGCGCCTTATCTCATTTATGTATATACTCCCAGCCGCTACTAACGGCATACAGGGATATTTCCGTGGAATTGGCGATTTAAAGATTACACTTTTAAGCAGCTTTATCAATATGGGCGTACGTGTTATAGCCGCTATCCCACTCGTTCTTGTAATGGGCATAGGAATTGAAGCCCTCCCATTATCATACCTTGCCGGCTGGATTGGTATGCTTATTGCTGAACTTCCGCTGCTTATAAGGAATTACAGGTCCATTGCAAAATAGGCTTCACTGAATATAAACTATGAATAAAAAATGATAAAATTTTGATTAAAATTTGAACTCAATAATACAGACATCTTGTCGCAACTACAGATTAATTGAACTTGATTTATAGTATTTACAGTGATAGAATAATAATATCTTTTTGGAATTAGCAACAAAAGATTAAATTATACTGATTACTCAGTTATAGTAACAATTATTCACTAAGCAAAGAAACAGGCGGGATTTAATATCCCGCCTGTTTCTTTATAACTATTCACAGAATGTAAGCCTGTTTCCTGTTAATCCAAGCAAAGGCTTAAACTCTGCATTCTCCTTATAATTTATAATAATACATTTTCTAACTTTAACTTAGGTACGTGATGAACCTGATTGTCATCTCTGTAATACTTAAGATTCGCTCCCTCAGATACTTCATCAATAACAACCTGTTCCTTAGGATATCCCAATGCAATAACAAGTCTTGCTGTCATACCCTCTGGAATTGAAAGTTCTTCGTTAAGCTTAGGAATATTAACACTTGCAAACATGCAGCCACCCAGTCCCTTTTCTGTAGCTGATAAAAGTATAGTCTGTGCAGCTATACCCTCATCTCTTGGTGCCTGCACATCGACAGGACTGCATATTATAATATATCCTGCCGGCTTTTCTCCTTCTTTAGGCCCATCCCAGTCTGTAAGTGCTGCTGCCCACTTTAATGTTGAAAACACCTTTTCATTGTCTGAAGCATCACATACTACTTTATATCTTAATGGTTGTCTGTTTGCTCCCGATGCAACATTTCTTGCTATATCAACAAGATTTACAAGCTCGTTCTTTTCTATTTTCTTATCCTCAAAAAAACGTCTATATGAACGGTTCTTTAATACAAGTTCCTTAAATGACATATGACTCTCCCTTCTGATTATATTAAATTTATTACTGTACCATACAAGCCTGCTTAATCTGCTTTACTATATGCTCACTATGAAGCTTAAAACGCCTCTGTTCTGACGGAATGAACCTCTCTGACATTATGAAATCAATGAATTCCTCATATGGCATATACATATAGTCCATAGTTTCACCCTGCTGTAATTTAACGTGTTCCTCATCATCACATACATTAAGATAACCATAATATATACAATGTCTTGCATCATCAGTATACCTATAAAGTTCAATTAAATCCTCTGGTGATTTCTTAATTCCCGTTTCTTCCAGAAGCTCCCTTACCGCTCCAGTCCTAGGTGTTTCACCGCTGATAATAGAACCTCCTGTAACTTCCCATTTTAAAGAATTCGTCTTGTTACGCGACCTCTGCGTTGTAAGCACCTTTCCTGTCTTTGTAACTGTATACACCATAACAACTATGTGGTACACGCCTTCTGGAAGTGACTTTGCCATACTTCTGCGAACTTCAAAACCTAACTTATTCTCATTGGCATCATAAGCGTCCCACATCTCCTCATCGACCATTTCAATGAAGCTGTCATAATACTGCTCCTTAAAATATATCATTTCTTCTATCTGCTGTTTGGTATATAATATGTTCTCAGGTGCAACGACCCACACTGTTCCTGAATCATCTCTCCTTCTTGCAACTGCAATAAGAACACCTGAATATTCATCAACAGCAACATCAACACCTACAAGATACACTCTCTGGTCATCTGTTACCGGTTTGAATTCCAGATCCTTATCATTGATAACGTATCCGACATTAATCGGATACACAACCGAGGGGTTATCCTCGTCTGTACTTCCCAATGGGTGGTCAACTTTTACGGCTACTAATTCTTCTCTCACTGTTCCTCCTCCAGGTACTAACAATAGACACAAAATGCTGTTCTTACTAATTATCTAACCACTTATAATGATAAATGTAATTTGCCACTAATATTATATATTATTTTACATTTGTTGCAAGTATTTTACAATAAAGGTGATATCATTCTTAACATACATACCCCAAGTCTTAATGGCTTAATAACATCTTTAGCATAATCAGCTGTCACTTCATGTCCTGCCTCAAAGTTATTTAACATATCCTGCTTTACACTTAATGCAGTCGCTTTATTATATATAAATACTGCATTTTCAAAATGAAGATATAAGCTTCTGTAGTCCATATTGATTGTGCCAACAACAGATACTTCATCATCACATACCCACTGCTTAGCATGGCAGAATCCTGGTGTATACTCATATATTCTCACGCCAGCCGAACACAGTGGCTCATAATAAGACCTTGTAATTCTGTATACAAGCTTCTTATCTGGTATTCCCGGTGTGACAATTCTTACATCAACGCCTCTCTTAACCGCAAGCCTTAACTCTCTTTCCATCTCATCAGTGATAATAAGATACGGAGTTGTGATATACACATAGTCCTTGGCATTTTTTAGAATATTAAGGTACACGTCCTCACCAATTCTGTCCTGTCCTAATGGATTATCTGAATATGGCTGTACATAACAGTCTTTCATAACTGCCTTATATGTGCCATCTGTCGCATCAAGATATTTATTATAATCATTATCAGTATGTTCTATGGCATTCCACATAGTAAGAAAGCTTGCTGTGAGACTCTTTACCGCATCACCCTGAAGCTTAATTCCTGTGTCCTTCCAGTAACCATATGGGTGTGTTATATTAAAATACTCATCTGCAAGATTATATCCACCTGTAAAGCCTACCTTGCCGTCAATAACGGTTATCTTCCTGTGATCCCTGTTATTCATAAACATATTTACAATAACTTTAAGTGGATTGAATACACGGCACTGTATGCCCTTCTGCCTCATCTGTTTTATGAACTCTTTATTAAGGAAAAAAATACTTCCTAAATCGTCATAGAATATTCTTACCTCCACACCGCTCTGTGCCTTATTTTCAAGGATATGCTTAAGCCTTGCAAAGCTTTCAGCATCTTCAATAGCGTGATATTCCATAAATATAAAATGCTCTGCCTTTTCAAGTTCAACAAGCTGTGCCTCAAAGCTTACATCAGTAGTTGGATAATATTTTACATCTGTATTGCTGTATACAGGATATCTTGCTGTATTGCTTATATATCTGCACTGGTTAGCTACGCCCTTGTCCTTGCTGGCTATATCATCTATTATGCCATTATCCTGCTTTAAGAGGGTAAGCACATTCGTTTCAATATTATTAAATGAACGTCTAACACCTTTAGTTACAATAGAACGTCCAAATAGCAGATATATACATATTCCAAAAAACGGAACTGCAGTTATTACGATAAGCCAGGGCATTTTCTGTGCCGCATTAACGTGTGTTCCAAATATTTTAAGGGCAATAAACATTGCTATAAATGTAAGAAGCAATGTTATGGCAGTTGAATATGTATTCAGCTTCATCATTAAAAATATCATCCAGCCAGTCTGTATAAGAACAAGAAGCCCTATCAGTATCAACCTTGTTGCACTATTTTTTATGCTTGATTTTTTCTCTGTACGCATACCATCACCATTCCTGCATATATTATCTATAATTCAATCTGTGCATCATCACAAATCTTATGTAATAGATAATTATACACCTATATTGTCTGTCCTGCAAACTGTGTCATATATAATTTATAATATCTTCCCATTTTGTTAAGAAGTTCTTTATGATTGCCTGCTTCAACTATATGCCCCTCATCCATAACAACGATTATGTCAGCATCCTGTATTGTAGACAATCTATGAGCTATTATAAGACTTGTCCTGTTCTCCATAAGCTTAAGCATTGCATCCTGAATATGCTTTTCAGTTCTTGTATCCACGTTAGATGTCGCCTCGTCCAATATAAGGATCTTAGGCTGTGCAAGAAATGCTCTTGCTATTGATAAAAGCTGTCTTTGTCCCTGTGATATATTCTCACCCTCTGCCATAAGCTCTGTATCGTATTTTAATGGCATTTTATTAATCATAGTATCGCAGTTGCTCATAGCCGCAGCGGCATACATCTGCTCATCAGTTGCCGCTTCATTGGAATACTTAAGATTGTTCTTTATTGTATCTGCAAATAATACAGTATCCTGCAATACAATCGCTGTGTTCTTACGGAGTGTGGCACAATCTATGTCCTTTATATTAACATCATCTATGAATATCTCTCCGCTGTCAACGTCATAAAATCTCATTAAAAGATTGACAACTGTTGTCTTTCCGCTTCCTGTTGAGCCTACAAGTGCCACCTTCTGTCCTGCCTTAACTTGAAGATTAAAGTCATATAGCACCTGCTTGTCCTTGGTATATGAGAAATTGACATCTTTAAACTTAATAACGCCCTCAAGCTTATCCATATTCTTATCACCACTCTTATCTTCAAGCGGTTCGTCCATAACTGCAAATACTCTCTCTGCCCCCGCTATGGCTGTCTGTATCTGTCCATATATCTGTGCAAGCTCATCAATTGGTCTTCCAAACTGCTTCGCATATACGATAAATGCAGATATAACACCGATAGATATAATATGGTTAATGGCAAAATATCCGCCAAATGCCGCAATAATAACAAAGCTTATATTATTGATTACATTCATAACCGGTCCCATTGAACCACCAAGAATTTCTGCTATAATTCCAACCCTTGTAAGTTCATCCGACACACTGTTAAAGTCTTTTATGACATTTTCCTGCCTGTTATATGCAACAACTGACTTATAACCTGTAACCATCTCCTCAACCGTTCCATTAAGATTACCTAAAAGCACCTGTCTTTTCGTAAAGAATTTCTTCATAGCCTTAGATAAGAACTTAGTTGCAATCACTGTAAGAATTACAGTAACGCACGATAACAGTGCAAGCTGTGGACATAATACAGTCATCATTATAACTGTTCCAATAATCGTTAATACACCTGAGAACATCGAACTTAACGATTGCGAAACTGTTGTTGATATATTCTCAATATCGTTAGTCATACGGCTCATAATATCTCCGTGGCTGTTACTGTCAAGGTATCTTACAGGAAGATTAACTATGTGCCTGAATAAATCTTCTCTCATCTTCTTTACGATATTCTGGCTTAATACCGCACTTATCTTGGTCTGTAAAAATGTACATATACTATGTATTATGTATACAACCACCATTGTTATAAGTATCGGAGTTAATTCCTTAAATCTGCCCGAAGCTATAATATCAATTGCATTACTCTGAAGCTTTGGTGCATATACCGAACATATTACTACAACGATAACAGCCGCCAGAAGCCCTATAATCATAGCTTTCTCAGCCGCGAAATATGCTATCAGTCTTTTTAAAGTACCCTTCTTGTCCTTAGCCTTCTCGACAGTAAGATTGCGGTTGCCAGGTCTTCTGCCAAAGGCTTTATAATTATTCATCTGTGCCTGTCTGCTCTGCTCCATTCTATTCATTTCCTTTCAGCTGTGACTCATAAATATCTTTATATATCTCACTTGTCTTTATAAGCTCACTATGGCTTCCAACATCTGCTAATCTGCCATTATCCATTACAACAATTCTATCTGCATTCTTTACAGAAGCAATTCTCTGGGCAATTATAATCCTGGTTACATCATATTTCTTTGCCGACAGCTCTGAATAAAGATCAGCCTCTGTCTTTAAGTCAAGTGCACTTGTCGCATCATCAAATATAAGTATCTCTGAATTCTTAAGCACTGCACGGCTTATGGCAACTCTCTGCTTCTGGCCTCCTGAAAGACTGTGTCCACCCTGACTTACCTGTGTATCCATACCATCTGTCCTGTTGTCAATAAATTCTGTTGCCTGTGCTATGTCAGCGGCTTGTCTTATCTTCTCACTGTCTGCACTGCTGTCACCCCACGCAATATTTTCTGCTATTGTAGTGCTGAATATCTCCGGCTTCTGTAATGCTATTGACACTTTATCCCTTAAAACCTGCAAATCATAATCTTTAACATTGACATCATCTATAAGTACTTCCCCATTAGTTACGTCATAAAAACGTGGTATAAGATTTACAAGACTTGACTTGCCACAGCCTGTTGCACCCAGTATTCCGATAGTTTCACCCGGATTAATAACAAGGTTAAAGTTCTCGATAACATTTTCATTATCCATACCTGGATATGCAAATGACACATTCTTAAATTCAACTTTTCCCTTAACGGCAGTTTCTTTATTATATGTACCGCTCTTTATTGCCGGCTCACAGTTAATTATCTCCATAACACGCTTCTTTGAAGCAATTCCCCTTGAAGCTGTCTGAAATATCATCGTCATACGCATAACCGCATTAAGCACCTGTGAACAATATGTAATCGCCGCCATTACATTACCAGGCGTTGCACTGCCTGCACTTACCTGTATTCCACCAACCTTTATAACCGCAACAACCGAAAGATTTAATATAATATTCATAATAGGTGTCATATAAGAAAGCAGTAAAAGCACATCAAGCTGTGTTGAAACAAGCTCATTATTAGCTTTCTCAAATCTTTCTGTCTCGTAATCTTCCTTAACATATGCCTTTACAACTCTTGCACCAGACACATTTTCCTGCATTACATTGTTAACCTTATCAAGCTTCTTCTGTAACACTGTGAACTTAGGATTGGCTTTGGCTATGAAATATACAACACATACTGCAACAAATGGGAGTGCACACGCAATTATTATTCCAAATTCCATATTAAGTGACACCATACACGCTATACCACCGATAAACAGCATACTTGTACGCACAAAGCCTCTAAGGCACTGCATTACAAAATTCTGAAGCTGTGTTATATCATTCGTAACCCTTGTAATTAAAGAACCTGTGGAGAACTTATCAGTCTGTTCAAAAGAGAATTCCATAATTCTCTTAAAGGCAGCTTTTCTTACATCATTACCAAACTGCTGTGCACAAAGATTGGCAAAGACACCGGACATAACGCCACAGATACCACCAAGTGCCACAAATCCTATCATTTTAAGCCCGATAGTAATTACTGTATTAAGATTGCCAACCCCGCCATTGTTAAGCCCCAATACACCGTCATCAATTATTCTGCTCATAAGCTCCGGCTGTAATAAGTCCATAGAAACCTCACCTATCATAAATACAGGTGCAAGCAGAGCAAAGAACCAATACTTTTTTAAATATTTAAGCATACCACATTCCTTTCTTAAGCTTTATTACTTCTTATAGCTAAAAAGCACCATCAGAATAAATCTGCTGGTGCTTCTTCTATTATAAATACATTTTATAAATCAAGTACAAATATTCACTTAATAACAGCAATTCTTACTTAATCCAATATCTAATCTTCAAATACCTGCTTAATACTGTCATAATGCAGGAATTCTCCTGTTGCTGCTATCTGTTTAAGCTCTTCTCTGGTAACGAACTTATACCCTAAGGCTTCCTCTGTCTGTATATGTATGTCCTCATCTTTAACATCTTTAATGAACTTGTATACATCTACAAAATAATTGTCGCCCTTGCCAGGATTCTCTCTTTTATAGGTGAATACATATCCACCTCTGGCATCTGTAACGTCAATTCCTGTCTCTTCACGAACCTCACGTCTTACTGCATCAATTGACTCCTCACCTGCCTGAGCCGCTCCGCCTGATACTTCCCACCAGCCAGGAGCCCACGCCTTAGTCATAACACGCTGTGTAATAAGGAACTTTCCATCCGGACGTTCTATGACACCTAACACTGTAAGATGATATTCTCCATCTTTAAGCTGCCAGTCATTCTTTTTCATTAATCTGCCTGTCTTTTCTTTGTTGGCATCATATATATCCCACATTTCCATATACGTCATCCTCCATATATTGTAATCAGCCATACAATAATATACAGCGATTAACATTTTCGTTATAACTATGATTAGTATAACACATTTTCAATACTTTTTCTAGTTAGCTGAGTGAATTTTAACCATATGAGCATATTCACCATCTAACTCCATAAGCTCCTTGTGAGTTCCTCTTTCCTTAATCCCCTCATCTGTAAGCATAAATATTTCCTCAGCATTTTCTATTGTAGTAAGTCTGTGGGCTATAACAAATGTAGTTCTATTCTTAGCCAGCTTCTCTAACGACTCCTGTACAATCTGCTCACTTTCATTATCAAGTGCTGATGTTGCCTCATCAAATATAAGTATAGGTGGATTTTTAAGAAATACCCTTGCTATTGATAATCTCTGCTTCTGTCCACCTGACAACTTGACACCTCTTTGTCCTATATCCGTGTCGTATCCATTTTCAAATGCTTCTATAAATTCATGTGCATTGGCAAGCTTTGCCGCTGCAATTACTTCGTCATCGGTAGCATCTGGCTTTCCGTATCGTATATTCTCTTTAATGCTTCCCATAAACAGATATACGTCCTGCTGGACAACCCCGATATTATCCCTTAAGCTCTTAAGAGTAACATCTTTAATGTCTTTTCCATCAATTCTTATGTTTCCTTCTGTCGCCTCATAAAATCTTGGTATAAGTGAACATAATGTAGTCTTTCCTGCTCCTGACGGACCTACCAGTGCCACATATCTGCCTGGTGTAACATCAAAGCTGATTCCTGATAATACTTCCTCGATTCCGTCCTTATATCTAAAAGATACATTGTCGAATGTAATTTCACCCTTAACGTCTTTAAGCTCAACTGCATCTGGCTTTTCCTTTATATCCGGTTCAACTGATAATATCTCAAGAAATCTTTCATAACCGGAATAGCCATTCTGGAACTGCTCTGTAAAATCGATAAGTACCTTTACTGGCTCCGTAAATATATTTATATACAATAAAAATGTTACGAAGTCTGTAATATTAACCCAGCCTCTTGTTATTCCTATACCGCCCACTGCGATTACAATTACATTAATCATAGTTGTAAATGCTGTAAGTCCGGCATTGTACATTCCCATATAATGATAGCTGTCTTTCTTTGACTCTAAGAATAAATCATTGCCTTTTTTGAACTTACCACACTCTATATCCTCATTAGCAAATGATTTAACAACACGTATTCCTGACAGATTATCTTCTATCTGTGCATTAATCTCACCTATGCGGATACGGTTTCTTTTAAATGCACGCTTCATTTTCTTATTAAGGAAATATGCAAATACAAGCATAACAGGCACAAGCACAAATGCGGTAAGCGTAAGCCTTACATCTATAGTGCTTAATATAACAAGTGCACCTACAATCTTAATAAGTGATATTGTTATATTCTCAGGACCGTGGTGTAAAAGCTCTGTTATATCGAATAAATCCGAAGTTATCCTTGATAATAACTGTCCAACCTTCTGGTCATCATAGAATGAATAAGAAAGCTTCTGGTAGTGGTTAAAAATCTCAGCCCTCATATCGTATTCAATCTTAGCTCCCATAACGTGTCCGTAATTAGATATATAATAATTACACCCCCACTGCACAAGCACAAGCACGAATAATATCACAACTATTGTAAATATTGCCTTAGATGCTTCATATGCCGGCATATAAGCAACCTTTGAAGTTATATATCTTACAACAAGCGGTATGACAAGTGCCACCGCCGCAGACATCATCGCAAGAATCATATCTATAATAAATGTGCCTAAATATGGCTTATAATATTTTGCAAGCTTTTTAAGATTTTCTTTCATACAACTCACTAATCCTTTCATGCTTTATTCATCACTAATGACTTTAATTTTAGTGTTCTGCTTTCATAATCTGGACTGGCACTCCAAGAAGCACTGCTCCACCAAGCATATTGCCGATTGTCACCATAATCATACTCTTGATAACTGAAGTTGTGCCAATATCACCAAGTAACATATATCCAATTGAAAATGTACTCATATTAGCAATACAATGCTCAAAACCAGCAACTACGAATGCCATAATAATACAGAACATTATTATAAGCTTGCCACTTTCTGTCTTTAACTTAGTACCAACTAACACTGCCATACATACAAGGAAATTACAAAGAATCCCCCTTACTAAAAGTTCCATGGAACCTGCTGAAATCTTAGAATATATAAAGCTGTTATAATAATCAACCATTATTGCGTGTGAAGCCTTACTATATACAAATAAACCCGAAAGAATAAATGCACCGGCAAAGTTACCTATATAGCTTACAACCCATACTTTTATTAGATCTCTTACTGAAACCGTCTTATTGTATGTGCCAATCGCCATAACAAAATTATTACCTGTAAATAATTCTCCTCCCATAAATACGACGAGTACAATTGCAATTGAGAATAAAAATGCACCTAAAAGCTTACCAACCTGTGGA
>ERZ773175.1925-NODE-1925-length-10686-cov-4.900386_pt1 | contig 10686 bp, 11 predicted proteins | sample MGYA00581004_ERZ773175 | MGnify/ENA primary metagenome ERZ773175 (study PRJEB29015, sample SAMEA2737834) | human gut metagenome | biome: human gut; feature: human-associated habitat; material: faeces | place: China | collected 2012 ...
CACCTCGTCGGCGACGATTTCGCGCAACTGCGAGGGGGTGGTGACGATTACGGTGTTATCCATAGCATCGTGTAGTTTTAAAAATTGAACACTTGCCCCGGCCGAGGGCGTTAGTGAACGTTCACGATGCTAAGGTCTATATTGTACAGAATATAAGCAAAATTTATAAATTGTCTTTGGTTGTCGCAACTAAAAACACCTCATTTAATTTACTATTAACCATTTTAACCTCGTCAGGTGTATATAAATGGTGCGCTCCAATATATTTATTTATTGAAGCATCAGACCCAATATTATAGCTATAATAGTCTCGGATTGCCTTATATAATCTTGCGTATTCTCCCGTGACAACTTGAATGATTCCACGCTCGATTGTCAGCCAAAGTATTAAAGCTACTTTTTTGCCTTTGGCACCACAAAGCAAATCGCCTAATAATTTAACTGCTGCTGCTTTATCGTCTATTTTGATAAACGAATATAGCAAAGGTGCCTTTTCTACGTTTTGAGGATGTAAAAATGCTTGTATAGATTCGTAAGAATAACATATTTGATGCGCTTCAAAACAAGCATTACAACAATAATAGTACAATCGGTAGGCGTTATCGTGTTCCTCTATACGCTTTTTAAAAATATCTTGCGCTACTCTCCATTCGAGATCACAAGACCTAATGTTAGGGTATAATACAGAATATGATTCTTTTAATGTTCTAAACTCATTTTCTGTAATACTTTCTGCAATTTTTGTAGCACTGCAATCAGCATTATCAATTATAAACCGTGTATAGGTAGTTATTTTTTCTTTCAATTTTTGCCATATTACCACTTTATCACATAGCGTAAGTCCCTGACTTGCGGCATACATAAACCGCATATATTCTTGTATTTTGATAAATATTTCCCATCCTAACGCCGGCAAATTAGGGTTCATGCCTTGTTTATTGGCGCTATTTGTATGATTATTTTTCGAATGCTCCCATTCGTCGATAGCTCTTTCAATAGAAATTTCTGTCGGATTCCATTGTAGAAACATTTCCTCATCCGGCATTTTTTTTGTTTCTTCATCCCTAATTATATCCTGTTTAGGGATGGCCAGTCTTATAGTTGGTTTCTCTCCATACGGGAGTGTATATTTAAAATACCCTATCATTGGTTATCAAAATTTCGTTAATAATTCCGCATTTTTTACCCGTTCATCCCTCTCGAAGCTGGCCAGGTAATTTTCGGTCGTTTTGAGGTCCTGATGCCCCAGCGATTCCGAGATATAGGCAATATTGGTTCCCGCCCGCTTCAACACCGTGGCAAACGAATGCCGGGCCGTATAGGTCGAGATATTGCCGATCCCGAGCTGTTCGCCCGCCTCCTTCATACGCTTGTTGATCGCACGGGTTATGTATAGTGTTTTCATCTTCCGCCGCATCGCATCCTCCTGTCCGTCGAGGATCGGAAAAATAAAGCTATCAGACCGGGAGGGGTTGCCCCAGCGATTGATGATCGCCTGCATCCGCTCCGTGACAACGACCCGGATTTCCTTGCGGGTCTTGGTCGTGCGTTCGGTCTTTTGTCGGACAAAGCATATTTCACCGTTCACGATGTCCCGATACCTCAACTTTACGAAATCGGCAACGTTGATCCCGTTGCACAAGTAGAGGAACAGCCAATAATCGCGGTATTTGGCCGTTGCTTCGGTTCCGTCCTCATAGTTGGCTATCTGCCCTATTTGCTCCAACGTAAGGGCCAGTTTACGCCCTTCTCCGGCTTGTATCTCATACCGCCCCCGGCCGAATGGGTATTGCGCCTCCTTGATCGCCCCTAACCGTTTTGCTTCGTTGAGAATTGCCCGAAGGTGGCGCAAGTGTATCGCAATAGTCGTTTGTGTCTTGCCCTCTTTGCGCAAAAAATCAGCATACCGTCCCAGCCACGACACGGTGACCGCCTCAAAACGGATATGCGCCCCAGCAAAGCGTTCCAAACCTTTCTGAACATTATCATATACAAGCATAGACCCAACACGCCCGGCTCTTTTAAGTTCTTCTATTTTGGCCCGGAACATCGTATTAACCGTATCGGACGCCGCACCCTTTAATCTATTGTTGAGGGCGTCGAGCGAGAACCCGCCAGACGCCGCCAACTCCTCAACGGCCGCCCGCACTATCTGGTAGCTGCTTTCGATGTCCTTGCGAACAGCTACGAGTGCGCGGGCCTTTGTAGCCGGCAACATTTCCCATTCTTCAGCGGTCAAATCTTTACCAGTAGTGTAATAACACAATCGCCTGCGATAAGTAACACGAATACGCACCGGAAACAAACCGTTTTTCTTTGGGTGGCTTGTATCAATCACGGCGGCAACGGTTACCCCGTCTTTCGAATAGTTCATTTGTTTATAAATTTGGATTCGGGTAAACAATTTCTAAACAAATATACGGATTTAATCGAAACCAACAAAAATAAATCGAAATAAAATAGCTATATTTGCATCTGAAAACCAGATGATTATAAAACAAAATAAAAATCGCCGAAGATCGGCAAAAATAGCCGAATTATGCCTACGGATCAGAAGGTTACAGGTTTGAGTCCTGTCGGTGTCACAAGATCGCATCAGCAAACCGTTGTAAGTTAATAGCTTGCGACGGTTTTTCTTTGCCCCGGGTAAAACATAGGTAAAACAGTTGACTATTTCTAAATGCCTATTAATTAAACACTTGCGTTTGCAAATATAGAATTTATTTTGTAGTTTTACGGTAGCAAATCACTAAAAACTACATGACAAACGAGATTATTCGGTCAAATCGGTTGGAATTACTGAAAAACGAGGTATTCGGTGCACTGGATGTCACGGATGCAACACACAACGAATACCGGATGCGGATCACGCATTTTATTCGGTATGCGGAAACACACGGCATCAACCGCAATTCTTATTTGGATTACAAACGGTATTTAGCCAATATCGACACATTCAGCGTATCGACTAAAAACAAATACCTGATTGCGGCGAAAATCTTTTTGGACGGGTTGCATCGGTTGAATTTGATCCCGCAGAAAATTACGGATCATGTCCGCGGATTCATGCAGAGCCGACTGCACCGCAAAGAGGGCTTGCAGGATGCCGACATCGGAAAGTTACAACGGTATTGTTCCGACTTACCGCCTACCCCGCAAAATTTAAGATTGAGAGCGCTTGTCGCTCTCTTTTTGTTTCAAGGGCTTCGGCAGATCGAGGTCGTCCGGTTGGATGTTGGGGATATTGACCTGCGGAACAAGACCGCATTCATCCGCGGCAAAGGCCGGGATGATAAAGAGCCGATTCATTTGCACCCCTCAACGGTCCGTGTTCTGCGGGAATATCTGAACTGTTACCGATTCCGAAGCGGCGCACTGTTCCGCAGTGACAGTAACCATTGCCGGGGCGAAAGGCTTACGGCCAAATCGGTCCGGGAGATCATAAAACGGGTATTCGCAGAGTTGGAGATCGACGGAAGCACGCATGGCTTTCGTCATTTTTTTATTACCAAGTTAATCAAATCCTATAAAGGGGAATTATTGATGGTGTCGAAATACAGCCGTCACCGGAGTATTCAGATGCTTGAAGTTTACAACGACGAGATTATCCGCGAGCAGGATTTACCCCGGTTTTACGAAGTCTTTAACGAAATACGGATATGAAGAAGCAACCACCCCGGAATATCTATTGTTTGGAGGGGAATTGGAGAACGAACCCGCGGTGCAGACAAAGCGTGCGTCCGATGCTCGACATATTGCAGGATGCCGCAGGGATAAAATACATTTACCGCAAGTGCAACACGCGGGAAGAGTTCTTCGAATATTTGCGGCAATACACGTTCGAACGCTACCGGAACTATACGATTCTATACATTGCCTTTCATGGCAGACCGGATAAAATACAGATCGGGCGGGACCTCGTGACGTTACGTGAGATTGCGGACGTTTTGGAGGGGTTTTTAGCGCATCGGATCGTTTACTTTGGAGTTGTAGCACCATGCGCACGAAACGCGCGAATATCGACGATTTCCTGCACCGTACAAAAGCAGACATCCTCGCAGGTTACAGCAAGGATGTTGATTTTATTCAAGCCACGGCGTGGGAATTATGTTGCTTTTTTGATCCCAAGATAATCTTTCAGTTAACAGACCAAATAAAACGATTGCCGAGTTTTGTCCTTTATGAATTTTCATATCATTAGTTATTGTATAATCTCGCAGAACCTACTTTATCAAAAGTATTATCATCCCAAAGTCCGCTATCGTAACGTAAACTATATCTGGATTATTGGATATAATGGTTATAATCTTTGCAATTATCAAGAGTTGATTTAAAAATTCGATATAAAGTTGTATATTACATTTCTTTTGCCTCCTGGATTCTCCATCTGAGACGACACTAAAAGCCAAGATGATCCTTTTAATAATTCAAGCCGAGAAAGCGTATCTGCATCTAAAATAAACGAATATTTTGATATGATAAGGTCTACTGTATTAATCAAATCTGTTGTTTTGGAATGGATGAATTGACCCCATGTACAATTTGAATACTCGGCATTTCGTGTAAAATCACAATTCATAAATGCGTCCCGAAAATGTTCGCTATTATACATTTCATCATATGTTTCTTTGAATTCGGGTCTCTCTTTACTCGATACTTTATAAATGCGATTGAGATAAAATAGGTAAAAATTTAATGCTCTGCTAATTTCTAAGTAAGCAATATTCAAAAGTCTATTTCGCTCTCGTTGTTCTTTCTTTTTGATGATCTGATCAATACAAAGGACCGTAACCCATATGCCAATAATGGCAGTAAATAAATTTGCAGAAAACTGTTTTAGCCAAGTTTTAATACTAACATCGTCGGTAATGAAATGCAGAACTCCTACGATAATAGTTACATATGTCAGTACAATGATATAATTATTGTCTGTTAAGTATTTTCTCAATTTACGCATAGAGCTGGAATCACAGGTCAAATCTTTAAAATTCTGATTCGATAATAATAATCTAAAATAGCGCACTCCAATTAATCTAATTTTCAATATCACATATCCAATTAGACTTTTAATAATTATAAAGTATTTTCAGTATTTATTATACTTTATAATTCTCTTCCTACTTATTGGAGTAAGGAAATATTACACTTTTTTGGATTTTACGGCTCTCTTATAATCGTGAACTGTCGCAACTTCTTCGGCAAAGCGTTCTTTTAACTCTGTTTCGTATTTACCGTATAAAAACGGCTGCATACTTTTTATTAAACTTGCTTTGCTCCTTTTTGCTTTTGTATATTCATCATCCCCAACATAATCTTTGAGATAAGCGAGGTAACGATCATAGCCGTCGGATACTGCAAATATATATCTTTTTATCCTATTTTGCAACACTTTCGATGAGCAGTCCGGAATCTTTGAATAGTCTACTATATCATTGGTGAAAACAATATCTTTCATGATAGATCGGAGCAAATAAACGCAAAATATAGCATACCGACGTTTAAGTAAATTTTCTGCTGTCGGATCGGGAAAACCAAAAGTCATTAGCTGTTTTCTCGATAATTTTATTTTATAGCGAAGTAGATTTTTAGGCAACTTTTCTCTATCGGCGGCTTTTATTTTCTTTTCCAGAATATAGTCTGCGATTTTATCGTAAAATTTAATATCATATTCCGCCATTTTGCATTTCCGACCGTATATTTTATTTGTTCCACTTCGCGGCGGCATGGGTATAAATTTATTGCCTTTGTATTCTGAAATCGTTTCAATATATTTCATCGGAGTTTCACCCATAGAGATATTCACTCCAATTTCAATGCTATTTATCCGAAAGGCTGAGAGTGGTACTCCAAGAAATGTTGCAATACCACGTAAAGTCTCTGCGGCTTCGCGGAATGTAAAAGGCTTGTAGTTATGCTTTTTGGCAAATTTATGCAGAGACCCCGTTATTCTTAATAATGAATATGTATGATAATAGGTTAACTTTAATGATCTCCATTGCCCACGTCGTAAATTTTTAGCTTCGTCAAAAATAGGCAAAAATTCATCTAACTTATCTTCGATAAGCCCGTCACTGATACCAGCAACTTGCATTATAATTCGGTCTATCATCTGATTTTGGATTCAATAAAAGCTACGGTCGTTAATTCGGTATACCCAAATATACAAAATCTCTACGATTTTGACCTTTAATGTTCGATAAGTGTAATTACAGAACATTGGAAAAGTAACAATAAAAGCGATCCCGAAAGATCGCCTTTATATATTTGAAAATGTTAGGCCGAATTGTTAGCCCTCCAACTTCTTAGCGGGCATTTGGCTTCGGCTTATAGACTATTACAGTTTGCGCATCGAGGTCAACCACAATCTCTCGACCATCCCATCTGTACCGAAATACCGCAGGCAGGTCACCCGTATATCTCTCACGTGCATAGGGTTTGATACGGTGAACAGCCATGTCGATTGCGTAACCCATACATGACCGGGAAACAAACTCTATACTTTGCAGGATGTTTTTCTCGTTGAATCGGCAACGATACGCTAAGAGCATTTTCTCGTATTCGTTGATACCCTGAAAAACTTTTTCACCGCTTTCAAGGGTAGTTTGGAATCCGAGCAGACTGTCAACCTTTTCATAGGTAGCGACACCGACAAGTTCTTTCAGTGCCTTAATGTCGAGATTGACTTTCTTGGGTTGTGTGAATCCGGTAGCTACTACCAAAAGCGCAACGAGGATAAGAATAAATCTTTTCATAGGGTTTCTAATTTAGATCGGTTAATAGTGGATTTAAGATGTGTGCCATGAAATCGTTGAAACAGTTCTCCATCGTTTCCTCGGTTAAATTTTGATCGGGAACGATATGCAGTTCGATAAATTTATCTCCGATTTGAATATCCCATTTTTCTATCAGTTCCTTTTCGATATTCGTTGTGATTTTGTTGAACACGGATATATCGGGATTCATTTCTCCAACAGTTAAATTGAAGTAAATGATATTTTCTTGTTCTTGGTTGCCGAACATTGTATAGCCAAATTCCACATAAAATTTATTAACAATCTTTCGCCGGAATTGATTGTAAAATATCAATGAGGAATAGATTCCGACCTCGTTACGCAACCGAGGCATTTGTTTCCTGCCTTTTGCCCTTATATATGGGAATAAGGAGATTGTTAGTCGCTCGGAATTCCGTTCGTCAATTTCATATTTCAATTCCGGCTTGTCGTTCAGAAATTGTTGAACCCGATTTTGAACTTTGTCATAATACGATTCGAGGATTTCTCCTATGACATTCGTCGTGTGGCAAATAGCGTCGGCAAGCATCGGCATATTTGCCAGACATTCATTGGTTAATTGTGTTAATTTGTTCATAAGGCGATATTTTTTAATTGGGTGATTACGTTCGTGTAAAACTGATATATGCTAACTAATTGTCGGGGTATTTGTTCCGTATCCGGCTTTTGTATCCGCTTGTGCGGCCCGTTGCATAACAACTGCATCAAAGCCGATAAATAATCTTCTGCAATACGATCCAATGGCTCGCACTGGATGATCGCGTTAAATACGGAACAGTAATCGCAATAGCCCCACTGGTTATCCAATGCATCTTTTCGGTTGCAGTCCGAATAGCTGACGGTCAAATAATACCTGTCGTATGCAGGGAATGTCCGTTCTGCATAAATCCGATAATCGTCGATTTGATTTTTCCCGATACGCCCGTCCGAAAAGCGACTTTCGATTTTATTCTCGATAATTAACACCCACCGGTTCCGTTCATCCGTAATTGTCAGATCGGGAATCCGGCCCGTAATTTTTCCGCAGTCTTTGATCTGCTCCTCGGCTTTCACCTGATAGGTTTCACTGGCTTGAATGTGTTGTAACAATTCGTCTTTGCCGGATAAACATTCCGCAGATTTTATTAATGCCGATAAAATAGCCTTGTTGGATTCGAACAGATGAGCGAGATATAATGTATGTGCAGGCTCGTAAGCATGCTTTTTAATGATAGCTAAGCATGATGGCCGTTTCAGAAAAGCATAGCGATCTAAAAAGGGTGCAACATATCTGTTGTAATTCTTGTCAACCTCATGCGGGTAGAGTGCTTTGATTTTTGCGAGGGCGTCGAGTTGGCTGTTTACCAATGATGCCTCTGCAAGAATTCGCTGTTCCTTGTCTTTTTCGACAAGGATTTTCAGCTTCGCTGTAAGTTCATGGAATTGTTCGGGTGTAGGCATAAAAAACGTGGACCTTTAAGTTTATTTGTTTCTGAGGTATCGCCAAACACCTTACTCCCAAATAAGTAAAAGCCCACGCTGGAATACAACGTGAGCATCAACTTTTACCCTTGGGAGTTCCTTTAAATTGGCGATTTTCAGAAACAAGAATATAAGCTAACGCTTTATATTAATATGTCAGTTATTTTAAATATCTCTGTTTATTGTAATTTTAATTGGTTCCGAAAACAAAGTTAGAAATTTTCCGCGGGACTGCAAGAAAAAATTACAATGGCTGAATTTCCAGAAATCCGTTCTTATCTATACAGACTACCCGTACCTATTTTGAAATTTATTCCAATTTAAGGGGTGGGGTCTGTAATTCGCATCTGCTCGCAGTGCTACCTGCATACCCCTTACCTGCGAATTAGGTTGACACGGATTTATACAATCTTTGTATATATATGCACTTCGTATTGATAAATACACACATTAAATTACTTGCCGCGATCTGTTTCAAATTAGCTGTATCTGCAAATTTAATTTCAAATGCGCACTGAAACACAACCGCCTTTTTACCCCTTTTTCTACTGGTTGCTACGGTTAACCTGATTTCAATAAAACGCTATAATGTACTATACATGAATAAATTAAACGTCTTTTTGTGCGTTTTGTAAAATAGCCTTTTGAAAGCCCGAAAATTTGGTCCTTTCAAAATACAAAAAAGTGGTTAAACCGATTCAACCTCGTCGGCACGGAATTATCCCCGATTACAAAGGAATCTATTTAAGTTTTAACAACCGGGCGCAATTATCTTTCAACCACGTCGAACAATGACTTTTCCGAATCAATGCGACAACTTCTTCCGGATAATACCGAATTATCCGTGGACTGATACGAACGTAATTAAGGCGTCCTTCATCCCGGTATTTTTGCAATGTGCGCAAACTGACATGCAAAATGTCCGCAACTTGTTGCGAAGTAAGCAATAGATCACCCCAATTTCTGCTATTCTGCTCTTTTGTATCCATGATTATTCAACTTATTCAATACATCAATTGCATCATTCATCTGCGACTGCATGATCTTCGCATAAATTTCCGTCGTGCGAATACTGGCATGGCCGAGTAAATCCCGAATTACAACCATATTCTGCCCTGAACGAACCAAACGCGACGCAAAGGTATGTCTTCCTACGTGCGTCGAAAGGTTTTTCTTGACACGCGCTAAAACGGCAACTCTTTTCAATGCAAGATTGATTCGCGCCACGGCGCAATTTTCCGCACAGACTTTTTCCTCCCTTGACATGCTGTCGTATTCATAAGGCAAAATTCCCGGAATATAAAACCATCCGGCGTGATGGGAACACCTGCCGTTTTATATCGTCTTTCACGCATGGCGCATATCTCTTTAACAAGATCGCTCGCAGGTATTTTAAGCTGACGGTCTGTTTTATCCATAATGATCTGTATATAATGCCCGTCATAATTCTGCCAGCGCAATTTCAAAATATCGCTGATACGTATTCCCGTTTCGGATTCAAACACGAATAACTGCCGCGCATCGTATAATTTTCCCTGCATAATCAATTTTAAATTGCGTACACGGAAATATTCCCGCTCCGACAAGCAGGGGCGTTCCGTCGGTGTGGATTTCATTTTATATTTGCGAAAGGGATTATTGCGAATATCCAAACGAAATTCCTCATACATTTCCGCAGTCAGTTCTTTCAGCGTCTTCATATTCGTCGTTACGGTATTGATTGAATTTCCCAAATCCTCCCGCAAATAGTTTTCGTATCGCAATAAAAGTTCGTAAGTCAAATGGCTCACCGAAAATTGATCTTTTCCGATAAACTTTTTAAATTTCGTAATATGGGAATGACATTTATTATAAGTCCGGACGCTCGTATTTTCTTTACGCGATAAATAATTCTGCGCATAAACAAACATATCCGCTGTTGTTCTTTTATGCAACCGATCACGCACCGCATCGATTCCACGCTCAGGCTCCATGGCTTCACACAATACAACGACTTTGTTAACCTCTGCGATTCTCCTGCGTAATTCATTATTGAGCCGTTCATGCTGCAAGTCGGATTTTTTCACTATTCCCCGGGATGCATCCCAGTTCTCTGGCTTTACACGGATCAATGTTACATACATTGAACGACGCTCGTGCGTAATTCGCATACACACGGGCAAGACTCCTTTTTGATTGGTTTTGTCCTGACGAAGAATAATAGCTGTTCTCATAATTGTATAATTTTAATGAAACATAAACAGCGGGTAAAACATAGGTAAAACATTTTACCACGTAGGACAACAAATAATATAAAAAGTTTTGACAATTGCAAACGGGTTAGAAGTTGAAAATTAGGCGTTTGCTTTTTCAAAAACTTTTTTGTATAATTGCGAAGCAATATTATGCACAACTGTCGGTGTCACTCTCAAAATCAACCACTTACAGCAATGTA
>ERZ773175.1930-NODE-1930-length-10658-cov-61.420447_pt1 | contig 10658 bp, 10 predicted proteins | sample MGYA00581004_ERZ773175 | MGnify/ENA primary metagenome ERZ773175 (study PRJEB29015, sample SAMEA2737834) | human gut metagenome | biome: human gut; feature: human-associated habitat; material: faeces | place: China | collected 2012 ...
CAGCCGGATTTTATAATTGGCGAACGGGTCTGTTACCAGTATGCCGTTGTTGCGGGCAATGATGATGATGCGCTTGAAGAACTGCATGAACTTGGCGGTCGTGTTATAACCGCACTTGCAGGCTGTACGCAAGTACAACTCGAAATCGGTAATGAACATCGGGGTTATCTCCTTTATGGAAATATCCGAAAGGTTGTACTTGCTCTGTATGAACTCGGCGAGGTGGCGGCGGGTAACTTCATACTTGCGGTAGGTGGCTATCGTCTTGGATATGCCCACAAGCTGTTTCACATCGTCATTGTGCTTTTGGAACAGGGAAAGGATTGTTTCGTGGCTCTCGTTGTGTCCCAAGAACTCGTTCTTCACTTTCTCGGCGGTAACGTAATTGTCCCGCCGCTGCATTTCGTGGTAAATGGTGTTCAGCGATGCTCGTATGTCGTCCAGCAGGGCATTTATCCTCCCGGCATCCCTGCCTTTGGCTTTGCCAGCAGCCACGTTCCAGTTCTCCGTCTGGATGCTTTGTTTCGTACTGAACTGGCACAGTTTACCGTCAATGGTAATGCGTGCCATAATCATAACTTCACCGTTTTTCTTCTCCGAACCTTTTTTCAGGTAGAAAAATCCTCGATAGAAGCCACACGAAGCCAACGGAGGACAACTATTTAACAGATAGTGATTTATGCGGTATTTCTCATAGCTTTGCAGAATAGGCAAAAAAGCAAAATTACGCGGATTGCAGAAATAGTTAGGTTTCCAAATCGTAACCCCGACAAACCTGCATTTTTAACAACCCAATACTGATTTTGCGCTGTTCTGCAGAGGTTTGCTTTCAGCCATTTGGCGCATGTGAAACTAATTTTGCAACCAAAAAAGCAGACAGTATGAGAGCGACATTCAAAGTGCTGTTCTTCGTGAACAGGAGCAAGGAGAAAAACGGTATTGTTCCCATCATGGGACGGGTGACAATCAACGGGACGCAGGCGCAGTTCAGCTGCAAGTATTCCGTTGCGGTGGAGTTATGGGACACCAAAGCCAACAAGGTGAAAGGAAAAAGCAAGGAGGCTCGGGACATCAACTTTGCCCTTGACAACATCAAGGCGCAAATCATCAAGCACTACCAGCGCATTTCCGACCGTGAGGCTTTCGTGACGGCGGAAATGGTACGCAATGCTTATCAGGGCATCGGTACGGAGTATGAAACGCTGCTCCGTGCCTTCGACAAGCATAATGCAGACTTCGCCAGACGTGTGGGCAAGGACAGGACAAAGGAAACCTTATACAAGCATACCATATCCCGCACCCATGTGGCTAACTTCATCAAGTATTACTACAAGCGGAACGACATCGGCATGAACGAACTCACAGAGGATTTTCTGAACCAGTACTGCATCTATCTCCGCAATGAAGTGGGTGTGCAACAATCCACAATCAGACTGTATTGTGCTCCGCTGAGGTCTATCGTGACCCATGCACACAAGAATGGTCTGATACCGAGAGACCCGTTTGCCAACTGTTATGTCAGCGGCGGCACAAAGGAGCGAGAATTTCTAACGGAGAAAGAAGTGCAGACGCTCATGTCGCACCGTTTCGATGACCCTGCAATGACGGTTGTCAGGGATATTTTCATCTTCGGATGCCTGACGGGAATATCGTTCATCGACATCAAGAACCTCACTACCGACAACCTTGTCACTATAAACGGCAGCCTGTGGATTTCATCGGTACGGCAAAAGACGAATATCCCCTTCCGTGTGAAGCTGATGGAGAGTGCATGTAAAATCATAGACCGTTACGAACCGTTCCGCAGAGGAAAACGCCTGTTCAATTTCTATCGGAACGGCTGGACGAATGTTCTGCTGAAACAGATTGCAGCGGAATGTGGGATAAACAAGCATCTGACCTTCCACATGAGCCGCCACTCGTATGCGGTGATGGCTATTTCGAACGGTATGCCGATAGAGAGCGTGAGCAAGGTGCTGGGGCATACGAAGATTACCACCACACAGCATTACGCCAAGATAACCACGGAAAAGCTGGACAAGGATTTTTCCATGCTGGAAAGCAAAATTAGCGACAAGATGAAACTTGTATGAACTTGAAAGCATGAGTATGGAAAGGGTTATCATAACCACAACAGAATATGGTAAGGTAATACTGCCTGATATACCGAATGAAAATGTTTGGATGTCTGAACCGGAATTGGTGGAGCTGTTCGGGGTAATCGCCCCGACACTCCGTGCCGCTGTCAGAGCCGTGTATAAAAGCGGTGTCCTGAAAGAATACGAGGTGCAGAAATATGTTTGCTTGGAAAACGGTTGTTATGCCGATGTGTTCGGCTTTCCTATGATAGCGGCACTCGCTTTCCGTATCAACAGCTTAGGTGCGGAACAGGTGCGCAAAGCCATATTTGAAAGGCTGTACTTGCGAAAAGAGAAAACAAGCATCTTCTTTTCGCTGGTATCCAACAATATGGATTCATTTAATTATCAGGCGTAAAGCCTATTAAGATGGCGACATGAAGTAGTTAAATCTATGTGTATTCCCATTGTCAATAATGTATTTATACGGATAACCACATAGGTGTGTTGCCATTCATTCGTATTAATGTATTTATATTCAGTCCCGAAGAATCAACTGTTTCAGACCTGCTTCTTCGGGATTTTTTGTTTTTACATCTGTTTTCAACCACGAACCATTGATTTTCCTGTCTCGATTCGCTTTTTTCTGCGTTCTGCTGCGTTTTGCTTAATAGGCTGTCCGATAATTGATTATACTTTTGTGGCTGACATTTTATCAAACTAAAATCGAATAATATGACAGCCAAAGAAGAAAAAGACAGCCAGCGACCGCCATCGGACAGCGTCATGGCAAAGGAGGAGTTTATCCGTGTGGGTACGACCCTCTACAAGTTAGTGAACCAGCCCCGACTGAACGGAGGCTATGTGAAGAAGCGTATCGTATGGAACAACGAGACGCTGCGGCAGGACTATGGCAGGGACTATCTCGCTACGGTGCCGAAGTATGACGGCTTCTGCACCGTACCCGAACACGCCAGGTATCAGCCTGTAATCGGCAAGTTCCTGAACCTCTATGAGCCGATAGACCACAGACCGGAAGAGGGCGATTTCACGCATATCCAATCTTTGGTACGGCACATCTTCGGGGAACAGTACGAATTGGGCATGGACTACTTGCAGCTGCTCTATCTGCATCCCGTCCAGAAGTTGCCCATCCTGCTGTTGGTATCGGAGGAGCGCAACACCGGCAAAAGCACGTTCCTTAACTTTCTGAAAGCCCTGTTTCAAAACAATGTCACATTCAACACCAACGAGGATTTCCGCAGCCAGTTCAATTCAGACTGGGCAGGCAAGCTGCTTATCCTCGTGGACGAGGTGCTGCTCAACCGCAGGGAAGACAGCGAGCGGTTGAAGAATCTCAGCACCACGCTCTCCTACAAGATGGAAGCCAAAGGCAAAGACCGTGACGAGATAGCTTTCTTTGCCAAATTCGTGTTGTGTTCCAACAATGAGTATCTGCCAGTCATCATCGACGCAGGGGAAACACGTTATTGGGTGCGTAAGATAGACCGCCTGCAGTCCGATGATACCGACTTCCTGCAAAAGCTGAAAGCGGAGATACCCGCCTTTCTCCATTTCCTGCAACGCAGAAACCTATCCACCGAAAAAGAGAGCCGTATGTGGTTTGCTCCATCGCTTCTGCATACCGAAGCCTTGCGTAAGATTATCCGCAGCAACCGCAATCGGTTGGAGATAGAGATACACGAACTTATCCTTGACATCATGGAAAGTGTCGGCACAGACACATTTTCCTTCTGCCCGAATGATATTCTTGTGCTGTTGGTAAACACGCAGGTCAAAGCGGAAAAGCACCAAGTGAGAAAGGTATTGCAGGAGTGCTGGAAACTGACGCCTGCGCCCAACGGTCTGACATATACCACCTACCAGTTGAACTACAATCGGGAATGTCGGTATGAGCCGATAAGGAGGGTGGGACGCTATTACACCATCACAAGGGAACAGCTTGAATCCCTGTAATTCTATTATTTTTTTGTTGAATTGATGAATAGGAATATAACTATGCTGATAACAAGCGATATACACTCTCAACAAAATCTCAACACTCCAAAAGAGAAGTTGAGGATAACACACCGTCCGACTGTTGATTTCTCTTTTGGCGAGTGGTTTGTTGAGAAGCCGTTGAGGAAGTATAATACTGTATATAAGGATATTAAACTATCCATTCATCAAATCAACGTTTTTCCAACCATCATCAACCCCACTATAATACTAAACCAATTAAAAGACTGAAATATGAACATCCAAGATGCAAAACAAATCAAGATTGCAGACTACCTGCAAAGTCTGGGCTACTCGCCCGTGAAACAGCAAAGCGGCAGCCTGTGGTATAAATCCCCGTTCCGCCGGGAAACGGAAGCATCGTTCAAGGTGAACACCGACCGTAACCTGTGGTTCGATTACGGGCTGGGTAGAGGCGGCAACATCATCACTTTGGCACAGGAACTATATGGCTCGGATTATGTTCCCTATTTGCTCGACAGGATTGCGGAACAGGCACCGCACATCCGACCTGTATCTTTCTCTTTTCGCCGGCAACCATACGAGCCGAGTTTCCAACATTTGGAGGTACGGGAACTTTCGCATCCGGCATTACTGCGCTACTTGCAGGAACGTGGGATAAACACAGCTCTTGCAAAGCCGGAGTGCAAGGAACTGCATTTTATCAACAACGGCAAGCCTTATTTCGCTATCGGCTTCCCTAATGTGGCAGGAGGCTACGAGGTGCGCAACCGATTCTTCAAAGGCTGCATAGCACCGAAGGACATCAGCCATATCCGGCAGCGGGGAGAGCGGCGAGAAAAATGCCTCGTGTTCGAGGGCATGACGGACTATCTTTCATTTCTCACGTTACGGATGAAGAACTGCCCGACCATGCCTGACCTTGACAGGCAGGATTACGTTGTCCTCAATTCGGTTTCCAATGTTTCCAAAGCCATAGATACGCTGCACGGATATGAGCGCATCCACTGCCTGCTCGACAATGACGAGGCAGGGATAAGGGCATATCAGGAACTGAGAAAAGAGCTTTCCGGACGCCTCCGTGACTTCTCCGACAATTACAGGGGCTACAAGGATTTGAACGATTACCTGTGCGGTAAGCCTTTGTCCCAATCGGCAGAGCCGATGAAGCAGGAGCCGCAAGTCCAATCCGCAAGGCGGATAATGCAGCCACCGAAGAAGCGAGGGCTGAAAATGTAGGGAGAGGGACTCAGCAGCCGCACGGATATTTACCGGCGGAAAATACCATAGCTTATTAGGGAATTTTTCCGAACCGCATTGCAAGCAACGCTGAAAATTCCCCAATAAGCCAAAGAGGTTGCACCTCTCTGGACTCTCCCGACCAACGGCAGAAGCCGTACAAAAGCAATCATCAATCATTGTTTCACAAACTAAAAAAGAAGTCATATATGGGCTACGCAGTATTACACATGGAGAAAACAAGCGGAACGGATGCCGCCATGTCAGCGCACATAGAGCGCACCATCCGACCGAAGAATGCGGATGCAGGCAGGACGCATCTCAATCGGGAATTGATAAGTTTTCCTGACGGTATTGAAAACAGGACACAGGCTATACAGCACCGGTTGGACACCGCAGGACTGACACGCAAAATCGGCAACAATCAAGTGAGGGCAATCCGTATCCTGCTTACGGGAACCCACGAGGATATGGAACGTATCACCAATGATGGGAGGCTTGATGAATGGTGTAGCGACAATCTGAAATACCTCGCTGACACATTCGGCAAGGAGAATATCGTGTCGGCAGTCCTGCACATGGACGAGCAGACACCGCACATACATGCTACACTTGTTCCCATTGTCAGAGGAGAACGCAAACGCAAGAAGAAGGAGGAACAGGTGAAGAAGCGATACCGCAAGAAACCGACAGACACAGTCCGATTGTGTGCCGATGATATAATGACACGTACCAAACTCAAATCCTATCAGGACACATACGCCCAAGCCATGAGCAGATACGGATTGCAACGTGGCATAGACGGTTCTGAAGCGAAGCACATTTCCACACGGCAGTATTATCGTGATTTGGTGCAACAGACAGAGCAGTTACAGACAGATATAGAGCAACTTCAAGACCGCAGGGAAACGGCACAGGAGGAACTCAGACGGGCGAAAAGGGAGATACAGACTGAAAAGCTGAAAGGTGCGGCAACAACCGCAGCTGCCAACATCGCCGAGAGTGTCGGCTCTCTTTTCGGCAGCAATAAAGTCAGGACATTGGAGAGGGAGAACAGGAATCTGCATGAGCGTATATTTGAGCTTGAAGAAGAAGCCCGACAAAGGGAACAGCAACAGGCAAAGCGCATACAGGAGATAACGGATGCATATGAACAGCGGCATCGCAAGCTGTCAGAGTTCGTGAATTTCGTCAAACGCTATTTCCCGTATGTTGAAAAGCTGATGCCGACAATAAAGTTCTTGCGTGACACTCTGAATTTTGGCGATGGGCTTATCAGGAAACTGTGTGCATTCAAGGACGTTTCAATTAAAGGCGACCTTTATTCTCCCGAGTTCAGGCAGCACTTTAAGGCTGACGGTGCGGTTTGCTCTCTCAAACAGAATACGGAAGGTAATTTCGATTTCAAGATAGACGGAGTTTCGCATGTAAGTTGGTTCAGACGCAGGAAAGATGAGTTTATGGAAGCGTTGGGATTGCCGACAAGGAAACAAAACAGGGGTATTCAGTTGTAAATCAAATAAAGTCCGTGATAGTTGAATGCCATATCACGGATTTTTTGTACTTTTGCACTTGGATTGAGGTGACTCTTTCCAAGACATATTGCTCAATAGCTTCACAATCACCACCGCAAGTAAAAGAGCAAATCATCAATATTGGGACTGCACCCATACGGGCGCAGGCATCCCATATTTGATGATGGTTTGTGGTGAACCGTGAAGCGTATGGCGTATGTCTGCGCTTTTTTGTAACTAAAAAACAAAGAATATGAGAAGAATATTATTAGGAGCTTTGCTCGTTACATTGTTTGCATCATGCAGCAAATCGCTGGAAGATAAGGCGAACACATTGATAGAAGAGGATATAAAGAAAACATTGTATCATCCTGAAACGTACGACCCGGCGGAAACTCAGGTTGATAGCGCATTTACTCCTTTTGATGATCCTGTATTTTATGAAAAAACAATACAATTATGCAAAATAGGGATGTCTATTGATGAATATGACAGAAAGATGAAGAGTGCAAAATCTTCAATGTCTATTTGGAGCGGACCATACCAATCTGCTTATAGCAAGAATGAATATCAAGAAGCAAAAGATGAATATGACGAGAACGCACAGAATAAAAAAAATGCGGAGAAAAAAGCAAAGAAACTTGCAGACGAACTGAAAACCATGCTGGATAAAGAACAGTTGTTTATAGGTTTTAAAGCTCGACATCGTTTTCGTGCCAACAACAATGCTGGGCAAATCGTTTTCGGGGAAATGAAGTATCTGTTTGACAAGGACATGAACAAGATTGTAGCATCATACGACATGGATGATGACGAATATAAGACCGTGCAAATTGTTTATAAGCAGATGCTTGGCGAAGATGTTCAGATTGAGGGCGAAAATTTCGATGATGACGAAGTATTGGAAGAATAAAAGTTGTACAATAAGATGATACACACGTTTTACGATGTTTTGTCGGATGTCATATAACTTTGCATTGTAAAATCAAAACTGTTAATATGACAAACAAAAGAACTATAGGAGAACTCATAGAAAATGAAGTTCGCAAACAACAAATTCCGATTACTGAATTTGCTAAGATGATTTGCTGCCAAAGAAATAATGTTTATGACATTTTTAAACGCAGCAAAATGGATATTGCTCAGTTGAAGCAAATTTCAAAAGTACTGAACCGCAATTTCTTTAAGGAACTTGCCGAGGATGTGGAACTGATAAACGACAGCAAAGAATCTGAAGAAGAGGTAATGAAGCAAAAAGCTGTATCGCAGTTCTTAAATGTCGTACCAGATATACTGCGCAAATTAGGAAAGTCTTCAGCTATAGTTTTCAGTAAATTAGATGAACCTGGATATGAGGATTGCCCTACACCTGATTTTGGATTGTCTGACTATTTTATTACTTTCACTATAGGTGAAACCCTAAAAGAGCGTATAGGTAATTGCGCTGCACTTCCGATAGCTCCTGCCTTTAGCGATGATGGCTGTATGGTAGAAGTATGCACTAATGTTGTTTATAGGTCAGTATGTGTAAATGTAAAATTGGATTATAAAACAGCCGATGAATGGTACAAATTTTTAGCTTTTGCATTTGAAACTTATACAAGATTTGGGAGGAAATAAACAATGAATATACATTCTATTCTGAATGATTATACGGAAATAAAAGAATGTTCTTATAAAGGAGAACATTATTCCGTTCGTGATAACGGAGCTGTATTACGCCATGCACGAGAAGGAAAGCGTATAAGGAAAGATGATAATACGTGGACTTTCGGAAAGCCAAATGAGAATACTGGATATATGGAAATTGGGACAGAACGGGTACATCGAATTGTGGCTTTCGCTTTTCTTGGCGAACCTCCCACACCTCAGCACATCGTTGATCACATTGATACCAACCGCAGGAACAACAGACCTCAAAACCTCAGATGGCTGACAAAGTTAGAAAATGCGTTGAACAATCCGATAACAAGAAAGAAAATAGAATATCTTTGTGGGAGCATTGAGGCTTTTGTGAATGACCCTTCAATAATACAGGAGTTTGTCGATGACAATCCAAATTATGAATGGATGAGAACCGTAACACCGGAAGAAGCAAAAGCCTCTTACGAAAGATTGTGCGCCTGGGCAGAAACAAAAAATAATGAGAAATCTTTAGGCGGAGCTATTGGAGAATGGATTTATACTCCTTATGGAAGGGAAGAGAAGAAATCTCCTTTTGAGAGAGAACAACATAATATAAATGTAACTTCGGAACAAATTGGCAATATGATTAGTATTGATTCGCACACAGATAGCCTGACCGAATCATTAACACCTAATGCCATGCAAAGATATTGGCGTACACCAACAGAATTCCCACTCTGTCCTTCTGAAGTTGGAGATAGTTATCTGAACAATTTGAAAAAAGGTGCTGTCATAACTAAAAATCAATATGCCACACATTTTATAGATGATTTTGCATCATGTAATGATAATCGCCTTGTGATAATCACACATGCAGATGATGGAATAAAGAAGTTCTCAATGATTACTATAACATTTGAGGACGGGAAATACGTGCATGAAGGAACAACGTTCTTTGAGGAACAAGGTGCGCAAAAGGCTCTTACTTTGGCTCAGGGACTTAAATGGGAAGGTGAAGACGGAATAGATGATTATTGTTAATAGACATGATATGAAAAGACTATTTATCATAAGTGCTTTCTTGATGATGTTTTACACATTATACGCACAAACTGTTACAGACTCTGCAACAGTTGTTAGAAGTGTTGATGAAGTTGCAAGATATAAACTATATCCGACAACTAATATGTGGACATTTCTGAAACTTGATACAAGGAATGGTCGTATTTGGCAAGTGCAATGGTCGTTTGAAGATGACAAACGTTTTGAAACAGCACTATCTTTATATTCAGTTGTATGGAAAGACGAAGAAGTCAATGGACGCTTTATTTTATATCCAACAACCAATAATTATAATTTCATCATGCTTGACCAAATTAATGGAAAAACATACCAAGTGCAATGGTCTCAAGAACCTGATAAAAGAATCATCGTGCCAATTGAATGATATATCCAATTATAAAACAACAGTTAATTATTGGATAACAAAATCCATCCAGCAAATAGTGAGAAACAAATAATAGGGAATTCGAAACAGTTAAATACAGTCAAAGTTTAGCTGACTGAAAGAATTTTTTGATTACATTTTGTATTTTTGCACAGTTAAAGCGTTATTTGAAAAAAGCAAAACTGAGAAATCCGATGAAATCTGCAAGTTGGCAAATCGTAACCCGACAGAGCGTAACATTAATGTAAATTACTCAACGTCAGCACATAATTTGGTGTCAAGCTCTTTTGAGGTAGAAAAGCACTTTGAATGTCGATTTCATAACTCACTTTTTTTAGTTGCAAAATTACTTTTTACCTCTCGTTTTTGAGTTATGCAGACTGTGGACTAATCAAGTCATTATCAGGTCATTTATGGACAAATCGTTACCGTTTTTGTCCGGCAGGGAATAGGTAACGATTTAGTAACGAAACTTTGTCTTTTACCGTACTTTTGAAGTCTTGGAAGCCGGACTTTCGGGCAATAAAAAAAGCCACAAATCATTGATTTGTAGCTTTTTGTCCGTTTGCTGACCATTTCTGTCCAGCACGTTCAGCGGAGAGATAGGCTCTCGAACCTACATATTCAAGAAATATCATAAAATTGCAAATCATTAATAATCAAGCACTATTTGGAGTACATAGTAAATCTAAATCTTTCTGAATATCTTTTGCTATTCCAAATATTGGGTGTATATTTGGGTGTAGAATTTCAAACACACCCAATTATGAATAT
>ERZ773175.1960-NODE-1960-length-10535-cov-3.229198_pt1 | contig 10535 bp, 10 predicted proteins | sample MGYA00581004_ERZ773175 | MGnify/ENA primary metagenome ERZ773175 (study PRJEB29015, sample SAMEA2737834) | human gut metagenome | biome: human gut; feature: human-associated habitat; material: faeces | place: China | collected 2012 ...
CATCATTCTTGCAAGAATTGCTGTATGGGAATTAGCCGAACCATGTACAAGCACAAATGCTAAAATCTTATTCTTATCCATCTGTACAGTTTCACTCGGTGTCAAATCATCTGCCACAATAATTGATGGCTCTGTGTTTTCCCAGTCAGGCTGCTCTTCACCGCTCAAATTGCTCACCAGACGATTAGATATATCCTTTACATCCGCTGAACGTGCCCTCATGTAATCATCATCCATATTAGCAAACATGTCAGCAAAATTATCTCCTGTTATTGACACCGCATATTCTGCATTAACATTCTCATTGCATATCATATTATGAATGGCATCCTGATAATCTTCATCTTCAAGCATTATCTGATGCACTTCAAATATCTCTGCATTGACTTTACCAACCTCCTTTAATGCTTTATCATACAGCCTGACAAGCTGTTGAAGCGTCTTTTCTTTAGCTTTATCCAGACGCTTTAATTCTTCATCAACATTCTCAACATGTACACGCTTAATCAGACTTTCACTTTTCTTTAGGACATTAACTGGTCCGATAGCAGTACCCTTATATACTGATTTTCCAATATATTTCTCCATATTCTACCCTCTCAGATTCTAATAATAAACATTCCCCAGATATACAAATATTTATTATATTAACTAAAATGTACTGATTTCCATGTATTAAATTGTCGTTCGCTTTATTATGTTTACATATTAACAATTTTTTAACAATATGTCCAGCATTATTTGTCACATTTTAATAAATTATGTGTTTTTATTAATACATTGCAGATTAAAAGGCAATAAAAAAGACTAACCAGCCAGTGTAATTTATAATACAACGCTGATTAGTCCATATTAGTATTTCTATCTGTCCGCATTTTTCAACTTATGATTAACAGCCATCGCAACCACACCAAGTAACACAATGAAAAGTGAGATAAACTGCGATGTAGAGAATATTCCGACCTCACCCCTGTAATCGTTTCTTAAGAACTCAATTGCAAATCTTCCAAGTCCGTACGTTATGCAATATAAGAATCCAATATTACCTGCTGCCATATGCTTTCCGGCAGTTTCCTTACCGTCAGCCTTGCGCTTCATAACAGCAGTATAAGAAAACTTAGCTGCTATTATCATAAGAAACGCCATATTAAGAAAATCTGCCCCCGATGATATAAGCTGTGTAGGAATAAGCTTTACACCTGCTGGTGCCTGAGAACCCACTGGGAATATCACGCCAAATGCACTGTCTGTCACACGTCCATAGCAACAGCCTGCAAGATAACAACCTATTCTTCCAAAGCCCTGTGCTAATGCTATCTCCGGCATTATAAGATCAAAATACTCAAGGAAATTAATCTTCTTAATCTTACAATAAAGCATACTGCAAAGCACACCTGCTATAATTCCTCCATACACAACAAATCCTGATGAACCTAATACCTCTTTAGGATTTTTAATAAAGCTGTCAAATTCAACTATTATAAATAAAAGTTTTGCTCCAGCAAATCCTGTAAGTCCTGCGATTATCGCTATATCTATAACCGACTCGTCCTTAAGTCCAAGTTTCTTTGCTCTGTATTCACCAAGAATCATAGCAAGGATAAATCCAAGTGCTATCATAAAGCCATAGCCGTGAACGGTCAGCCCTCCTATTTTAAACAAATCTGTCTTCATATATATCCTCTTTTCTTTAAATTCCAAACATCTTTATATTAATAATTATCTTTATATCAGAAGCGTTCCACATTCCAAGCATTTCTATATTAACCATCATCTTTATATCTGAAGCCACTCTACATTCCGAACATCTCTATGGATTTATCAAGTCTTTCCTTGAATTCTTCAAAGAATTTATCTGCTTCGTAACCTTTCATGTAAAATGTTCTGAGATTATACATATTAAGTATCTTAATCTGTTCCTCAGAAAGTCCTGCCAAGGCTCTCTGAACCTTCTTAATATAACTATGCCATTGTATCACATATGAATTATAACTTTCAATATTATCAATTCCTATCCACTTGCGTACTTTTATCTTAGTCAGATTATCTTTATTACATTCACCCTTCTGTAATATATAATAAAAATGCTCATCATCTTCCCAATATCTTCCTAACGGAAACATTCTGCATATGCCAGGCCTGTAATTATGTATTGTACATCTGTTATCAGCTCCAAGAAATGAACAGCCATTACTAACTGTCTGCATTTTAATATTAGGAAGTATACAGCCATCTACCATATTAAGCTCAATATTAGTATCCAGAAGCTGCTCAAATGTCTTTCCTGTGCCAATTCCAAGCCTGTAACAATCATAAGGATCAAGCACTATTGTTCTGCCCATTCCTATGCAGCATATCTTCTTACAGCCCTGGCAAGAATTCGTATCTGTCTTTACCATATCATTTTCTCTATATAATCTTCCATCACTAATATCTTCCAATCCTACATCTCTTAACATTATGTCACGTCAGCACCTTTCCTGTTATTTAAAATTTCATCTATCAAATTAAATTTTCATCTATTAAATTATAATCTCATCTAACATATTATAATCTCATCCGTCAAATATCTTTTTAGCCACTCAGACTTATTCATATTATACTTTAATATCGGATATGTGTCGATACTGCTTTTTTTGCTAAACACGGCTTATAATGCTATTTCATTTTCTATTTAATTATTATATCTGCCTGTTGTATACTGCTTCGTGCACTTAATAATCTGAAAAAGCACGCAGAAATGACAAAAAATACCAAACTTCTTTAAAATACATATTACTTTTTTATAAAAATGTGATACAATATATCACTGTACGATAAACAGTAAGCAATTGATGCAAGATGGGAGATAACAATGAAACACAAGATTATAACATTTGGTGAATTAATGCTCAGACTTTCACCTGACAACAATGAAAGATTTACACAGGCACATTCTTATGAAGCTGTATATGGCGGCGGCGAAGCTAATACTGCTGTATCCCTTGCCAATTTTAATGTTAATGTAAGCTATGTTACTAAGCTTCCAGAACATACTATTGGACAGAGTGCTGTTAATTCTTTAAGACAGTATGGTGTCGGTGTTGAACATATAGTAAGAGGCGGCGAACAGATTGGAATATATTTCCTTGAGAAAAAGACGAGCCAGAGACCTACTAATGTTATATATAACAGAAAAGGTTCAGCATTTGCCCTTGCCAATGTAGATGACTTTGACTGGGATTCAATATTTGCTGATGCTACATGGTTTCATTTTTCAGGAATTACTCCAGCAATAAGTGATAATATGGCACAGATTACTCTTCTTGCCTGCAAGAAAGCTAAGGAAAGAGGAATTACAATAAGCTGTGACCTTAATTACAGAAGCAAGCTCTGGTCTAGTGAAAAGGCTAACAAAGTAATGAGCGAAATATGTAAGTATGTTGATATATGTATCGCTAATGAAGATGATGCAGTTGGAATATTCGGACTTGATGCCTCTAATTCAGATAAAGAGAAGAATTCTTACATTGCAGAAGAACTTATAAAAATGTTCCCTAACTTCAAGATGGTTGCATCTGTATGGAGAACAGAAACTTCAATAACAACATTCAAGCTCCAGTCAATGATATACACAGAAGGAAAGGCTTACTACAGCCAGGAATTCTTTATGAATATTCTTGATTATATTGGTGCTGGTGATGCTTATTGTGCTGGTATTATATATAGTTTTATCAATGACTTTGACCCACAGAAAGCTGTTGAATTCTCTAATGCCGCAAGCTGCTTAAAACATACTGTAAGCGGTGATTACAACCTCGTATCTGTAGACGAAGTTATGAAGCTTGCATTTGCCAAGGCTGGTAATGAGGTTTCCCGTTAATATTAATAAACAATAAATATATATGGGTGTCATTTTAAACTAATGCTCTACAGTATACAGATAATAATCTGTTATTATCTATATATTACGTAATAGTCTATTATGACACCCTTTTTAAATTCTCTCTATATATTTATCTTTATATGGCAATAACTTACTATACCACTTATACAGCCTGAGACTGTCACATCTTACTCTTTACATTAACTACCATTAGCGATATAGCAGCTATTTCTATCCTTGTCATATTCCGTCATCATCACACTTTATTCTTATCCACAGTTATTGCAGTCACTTATGTTGTTCCCTGAATTCGTACACACTGGCATATCTTCCTCACACGTTGGCTGACAGCCTGTTTCGCAATCTTGTTTTAATCTACCTTCACATTTTGGTGGGCTTAAATCAAGAGGCTTGATTGCTAGATTCAAAAGATTGCCGCACACGAATTTCATCTCATTAGAATCTTCCTCTGCCACTATGCTTCCCTTAGGAGTTACAATCTTTCCAGCACTTGCAACCCTGTAGCCAGCAAAATACAAGCTCTGTAATATAATCGAAAGACCTATTGTTATCTCATCATCAGTTGTATCAAGGTTAATTACTTTTGGAATTGCAGAAAGATTAAGTCCCTGCGTTATTCTGTTATTATCCGCTGTAAATCCTGTATAATTAAGTGCCGCACTATACTGTGGTGTAGCCGCTGCATTATAATTGTAAGATATTCCATAAGGTGCAAATATTTCAAGCTCCACAGAAGTTGGATTGACATCTTCATCATAGGTAGCCGAAGTTGTTTCTGGTGGCAGATATACAGCTGTTGGATAAAGTGTTGCCACAAGCCTGCAATTCTCATCATACAGACTTACCGCAAATGTCACTGACAAGTTTGACAATGTAACTGAATAACAGTTCGGTCTGCCCGGTATCTGTGTTATAACTACATTTCCTGTTCCATATTCATAGGATACATCTATTACACTTGCAGTTGCGTTGACAGCCGTTGGATAAGTTGCTGATATATCTGCACCTATTGGAAATTCAGCACAAAGGTTAATACCAATCTGGTCATATATCAATGGCGCATAAAGACTAAGTTCACTCGGTGAACCGCATATCGGATTGGTACATACATCAAAACATCCATTAGGCATATTAGATACAAGATTACTTGCAATCTTTGTTGTACAGCATTTTTTCCTGCACTTACACTTTGCCATTTCAAATCCTTCCTTTAAGTATTCTTACTACATTATATGTTCTAAATACTTTGTTGCTACCATACATTTTAATAAGCTTCACATATCAGATCTACTGATGAACAGAGGGTAATATGTCAAATGTATATTCAGTTGGGAATAACCGCCAGTTAATTATCTATAATGCCGGTTCTAATATATTCTTACGTGTAGCCCATTTTGGTGCGCTTGACCGCCCTATCGTGCTTGCTGCAGACTACTTATGCGGTCTTACAGAGTGTATATATAATTCATCTCTTTATTATTCCTACATCAATCAGAATGGTTCACTTATCTTAAAAAATATTATGGATACCGCTAATGTATTGGCTATAGACTGTAATTATGTACAGGAATATTCTAATCCTAAGCTTGCCATATGTAATGACACCCTGCTTCTTTTCTATCTTAAGCAAAATCCTGTATCTGATAAACCCAGCCTGCACTGTATAACACCTGATGACAATAATGCACTGCCTATCCCACTGCCTGATATTAAAAAGCCTGTGAATTCTTACAGTGTGCTTGCATATAATAATTTTATTTTATTATGTGTTAATGAACACATATACAAAATTGAACAAATCGGACATTTCAAACAATTAGCTATATGCACTGCCGACAATAATAGTACTGATAATAACAACGCTGACAATATTAATTCAAATAATAATAATTCTAATAATAATGATAATTACATTGAACGTGAAAAATCCCTGACCGAAGATTTCAACAAAAAGATTGCCGCATGCCAGGCAAAAATAAATGAGCAGTCAGCCGTCATTGACAGCATAACCACCCAATATAATGAACTTATGGATATTGCCCGCCAGTACCGTGACGAAGCAATTAAATGGAGAAGTAAATTTATATAACTATTCCAATAATTAATTAGCGTAATGTACTTTTAAGAGGCTTAACCCCTTGGCTGGAGCTGTCGCTCCAGCTAAAGAACGATTCTTTGCCTCTAAAAGCTCTTGCATACTGTCTGCCTCTCTTTTACCAAAACCAACCTCTAATAATGTTCCTGATAATATTCTTACCATATATTGAAGAAATCCACTTCCGTGGAAAGTCATATTAAGATACGAACCCTTAAGCGATATATCAATTGAATATATCTCCCTGACTGTAGATTTCTTCATCTTTGGATTACCGCAGAAGCTTGCAAAATCATGAACTCCTACAAGATAAGAAGCTGCTTTCTTCATAGCCTCAACATCTGGCACAGCACCTGTGATATGCACATATTTTCTATTAAATACAGGCTTCTTATCCCCAACATAACAGGTATAACAGTAGGTTTTCCCCATTGCATTATATCTGCTGTGGAAACGTTCTGAAGCTATTCTTACTTCCATTACACATATGTCCTCAGGCAGATATCTGTTCATATAATCACAGATTTCATCTGGTGTCATACTTGTCTGCATATGTGCATTGGCTGCCATTCCTTTGGCGTGGACTCCTGCATCAGTTCTTCCTGCACCTATTACATCTATCTGCTCCCCTGTCATCTGTGACAGAACAGACTCTAACTTGCCTTGTATCGTCATATCTGTATTAGGCTGATGTTCCCAGCCATAATATCTGGTTCCATCATATGCTATTATCATCTTGTAATTATTCTTCACTTATTGCTTAACTCCATTCTTCTTACATATATCATTAAGACAGCACCCATCACAATGAGGCTTGGTTCTTGCACTGCACACTTCCCTGCCGTGTATTACAAATCTATGGCAAAGGTCACTTCCCTCTTCTGGCGGAACTATCTTCCACAGTGCCATCTCAACCTTTTTAGGTTCTTTCTCATCTTTTACAAGTCCAATTCTGTTGCACAGCCTTATACAATGTGTATCTGTCACAATTGCCGGCTTTCCGAATACATCACCCATAATAAGGTTGGCACTTTTTCTTCCAACTCCAGGAAGCTTTAAAAGTTCCTCTAATGTATCTGGCACTTTATTGTTATACACCGTATGAAGCATACGCATACAGCCGCTTATATCCCTTGCCTTACTCTTTGATAAACCGCATGGACGGACTATTTTCTCTATGTCATATACATCTGCATCAGCAAGTGCCTCTATTGATGGATACTTGTCAAATAACTGTGGCACAATAACATTCACTCTCGCATCTGTACACTGTGCTGCAAGCCTTACGCTTACCAGAAGCTTCCACGCATCATCATAATCAAGCGTACAGCCGGCATCAGGATATTCTGTTTTAAGACGTTCTATAACTTCATAAGCAAGCTGCTTTTTAGTCATTGCTCTTCTTTCCCTTTCCTGCAGCTATGTAGAATACCAACAGTGCAAGAATAACAGCTACTGTCATCCATATGCACACAACCTTAGTACCCTGTGGCTTAAACATATCATAATAACCCTTAAAATATATAACTAAATCAATAACAGGAAGAACGTATACCATATAGCCTTTTAACCATTTAGGAAATGATATGCCTTTTCCCATATTAACTTCTGCCACGAAATTGTCATATCCCCAGCCGTTCTTTCTTGTACAGAAAAGCACGAATAAAAGACAGCCAAGAGGAAGTATATTATATGAAACTATAAAATCTTCCAGATCCATTATAGTTGTACCAGCTCCAAGAGGCTGTACTCCCGACAAAACATTATATCCAAGAACTGCTGGCATACAAAGCACTGATATTACAAAAAGATTAACTAATGAAGCTCTCTTTCTGCTACAGTTAAATAAATCCATAGTCATTGCAATAATATTTTCATATACTGCTATTACTGTAGATAATGCCGCAAATGCCATAAATATAAAGAATAATACTTCCCATATAACCCCACCCGGCATCTGGTTGAATACATTAGGAAGTGTTATGAATAATAACGATGGACCTGCACCTGGATTAATTCCATAGGCAAAACAGGCTGGTATAATGATAATTCCAGCTGTAAGTGCAACTACTGTATCAAGTATAACTACATTTATTGACTCTCCTGTAAGCTTGCAGTCTCTTGAAAGATAACTTCCGAATATCTCCATAGAACCTATACCAAGTCCAAGAGTAAAAAATGCGTGTGACATAGCTGCAAATACTACATTACCGATACCCTGCTCCTTCATCTTGGAAAAGTCTGGAACAAGATAGAACTTAAGTCCCTCCGAGCTTCCATCAAGCAGAAGGGAATTAACTGCCATTATTATCATAAGTGCAAATAATAATATCATCATTACCTTACTTATCTTCTCAACGCCTTTCTGTAAGCCAAGCGAACATACAAGTATGCTTATTACAACAACTACAAGTGTCCAGAATATCATAACTGATGGTGTTGAGAGCATATTATTGAACTCCCCGCCTATCTGCTCTACATTCTTTCCTGAAAGCTGTCCCGTAAGACTGTATACAAAGTAGTTGAGCATCCAGCCGGCAACCATTGTATAGAACATCATCAAAAGATAATTACCAGCATAAGCTACCCAGCGGAAATGATGCCATCTTGTTCCTTCTGGCGACAACATTTTAAATGCACTTCCAAGGCTCTTATTACTGCCTCGTCCAATTGCATACTCACATATAAGTATAGGAAGCCCAAGTCCAAGCAGACATAATAGATATATAACAATAAATGCCGCTCCTCCATTCTTTCCACATATGTATGGGAACTTCCATACATTACCTAGTCCGACAGCACACCCTGCCGACACCAGTATAAAGCCTAATCTTGAAGCAAATTTTTCTCTCTTGTCATTCATTGTTATATATACCTTTCTTTTATTATTAAACAGACCCATTATTTTAATGCCTGCTTTAACCTGTAATTACCAAACTTACATATTTAATATGTTACTCCCAGTAACCTAATTCTACACCCTTGGCATATATTGCAATACCTTTTGAATAATAACCATATGAATTAAAATGTGTCCAGTCATATCTTAACTGTTTAGATATTCTTCCTCGTCTGAACCCTTTATAATCACCTACTGTTGGTCTTAATCCTACATCAGTAAGTCCGTTTTCTATAAGATAAGTTCTCATATTAATAAAATGGTCACCATATGCTTCTCTTAATGTCGCTTCCCACGCTGTATCACCAACCCCTATATAAGTTCCGTCCTCATTACGGATTCCCTGAGTTGTATCTGCTATTGATGTTCCCGGATCATCTGTATCACCGACTATTATATAATAATCACAGCCCGAATTCTGTATCATAGCATCATACTGGCTTATAAGCTGTCTGTAATTCTCCCAGCCGCCATTACTTCCTATCTCAAGTATAAGAATATCATTCTTTCTTTCATAGGAGGCCTTGGTATATACCTGTGTGTCCGCATATACGGTTGTAAAAGCATCATAGTTCACTTCTTCATCTGAATAACGGCATATATGAAGTCCCTCTTCTTCTGTACCTGTTATTTTAAACATTTCATCATTGATGTATACAATATCTGACTCCTGTGGCTCTGTATATCCATATGCACTGAAATCAGCCATATATACTTCCTCGCCATTCTCATCGACAATTGTAACATCTACACTGTCATCATATCCAACCTCAAATGTATCCCTGACATACATCTTTATGCCTCCCTGACGAAGTGCAATCTCATAAGATGTCTCACCTGAAACGCCAAGATTATATACCTTAATTCCAGTAAGATACTGTAATGTATCGGGACTTGTCCAGCCTGATATATCAAAAGGCTCATCATCTCCAAATACTATATAAGCCTCACCTGCACCCATTCCAAACATCATCGAATCACCCCAGCACGATATTGTTCTTGGAACTCCATCATATGGGATAACATCTGAGTTAAGTGTTCTTTCAGGCAGCTCATAAGCCTCTGCATCTTCATCAGGATAGTCCTCTTCGATATCCTGGTTATGATTACTTTTCTTATTATCAATGTGCTGTTTAGCAGCCGCAACAACTGATATCGTTAAAATAAGTATCAGCGTTACAGCCATAAATTTTAATAAATTCCTATACTTTTTCTTTAACCTCATTCAATTAACCACTTTCGTTATTATTATGTCCTAAATATATTCCCCCATACTAAATAACAGTTTATAATACGAAAATTGTGAATTAATGCTTATACATTTTCTTAATATTATTCAGAATAATTCCTGCTTACATAATTACCAATCTCAATACGGTCTTCTGGCATACGGCATCCAACGATATGGGTTCCTGCATTGTCAGTACTTCTTATAATTGTTCCTTCAAGAACCCTCCCCTGTTCAACTGGAAAATCTGGTACTTTTACAATTATATTCTCACCCTTACAATCTGCGAATTCTGTTTCTCTTGTCTGGAAAGCGAAGCCGTTGGCACTTATATTTACCATTGTACCCTCATATACATCTGCTCCGCCCTTGAATGTAACTGTACATTTATTATTAACAGGCATTCTTACATACTTTCTTCTGTTGA
>ERZ773175.1961-NODE-1961-length-10532-cov-3.603417_pt1 | contig 10532 bp, 10 predicted proteins | sample MGYA00581004_ERZ773175 | MGnify/ENA primary metagenome ERZ773175 (study PRJEB29015, sample SAMEA2737834) | human gut metagenome | biome: human gut; feature: human-associated habitat; material: faeces | place: China | collected 2012 ...
CCGAGCCTGCTCCTACACTTCCAACCATATTTTTTCTAAGATGGTTATCTGTGGAAACTGCGAAGATTTCTTCCGAAGAATTCATTGGAATAACCACGGTTGCAAATCCATCGTATGGCGCTGTTCCAGCCGCCTTGACCGTTCACGAAGCACCATCCCTTGTACGGCTAGAACTGTAAACGAAGAAGAATTAAAGAGCATTGTCATCCGGGCTATCAACGAAGTATTTGCTTCAAAAAAGGATTATTTGAAAGTACTGCAAAACCACATTGCACAGGTAGTCAAAGAATCTGCTGCCATTTCGGAAATTGAAATTGATAAGCATCTTCTGGAACTCCAGAAAGAACTCATCAACAAAGCCAACAACAAGGAAGAATACAATTCCATCGCAGAAGAAATCTTCCACTACCGTGAACTTAAGCAAAAGACTCTCACCGACGGTGCTACCCGCGATGACCAGGTTAACAGGCTCAAAGAACTCTATGATTTCATAAAATCACAATCCACTGAACTCACCGAATTTGACGAATCTCTGGTCAAAAGAATGGTCGAGAGAATCGTGGTATATGATGATAAAGTGTGCGTTGAGTTTAAGTCCGGAATGACGGTGGAGGTATAGTTTTCAAATATCAGAGGTGCTATAACTAAAGCACCTCTGAAACTAATTCTATTTTTACAAGTTTTATCTTTTCCTTTGGAGTAATAATATTTCTTTCATGTTGATAATATATATCTTTTCCACAACACTTCTTATATTTTATTCCACTTCCGCAAGGACATTTATCATTTCTTCCCGCAATGCTCTTATTCCTTCTCGTTTCAATTTTACTGTCTATTTCAAACATCTGCAAAAAGGGTAATCCAAGTTTGAGAAATTCATCCAATTTCTTAAACTTTTCGTTTTCCGGTCTATCATCATCTGAAGGCTCAATAATACATCGTTTGTCTTCCGGATGACTAACTAAACAAACTGCTTGAATCGTTTTTATTTCATCAATATGTTCAATCGCTGGTTTTCCCCAATAAAGATTCCCCTTAATATGAGAGCACGCAAGACTTTGCATTGATTCTCCACATATACTGCAATGTGACTTTGAAATAACATACTCACTACTCGCAAACACCTTATAAGGATACATGTTTTCATATTTCAATAGCAACTCCAATATAACTGGCAATTCCAGTCTGTCTTCCGCAAATTTTCCTATATACTGTATGTCATCTATACAGTCTTGTAACCTAGACCAAGAAGACTTATAACTACGCTCTTGTAACAGTGAAAAATACGACATCAGGTGGCAAAACAATAAAAAATAGCATTTAAAAACGTAATTTGAATTTGCCAATTTTTCATTATTTTCATTTTCAGCAATTGTGAAAATCTCTTCAAACGAGACATTGCATAACTCTAATTCTTTTTGGGGATTATCAAAATCATTCAAATATAATCTGTTTTTAACTTCATTCAACTGCTTACATATATAATTCACTTGCTGCAAATCAGCGCGTTCAATAAAATATCTCAGCATTATTTTCCTCACATATCATTTAAATCTATTTTTTCAAAAGATTCCTTAAATGCAACTGCATCACCTTTATAATGTAATGATTTTTCTTTTCCTTTTGATTTTACTATAAATGTTACATCTACTTGAGTTTCTTCCTTCTCACGTCCTTTACGCTTCTCCGCAATATAATTGCATACCATATTAATAGCAAACGGCAATAGTATATTAGATGCCACCCATATCACAGGCATCCATATATCAAAAGAGTGCAACGAACGCACACTAATATCTCCATCTGCCAATACATCATAAGTATGCTCCGCATCATTTAATCGACAATATTTGATAAAATCAATTGTCTCCTGTGCAAAATAATACTCTTTGTCTTGATATTTACTCGGAACAACAAGAAAATCTTTTGTTTCAAATTTCTCTTTTGTTTCATCTGAAGCATTACAAATATCAAAATATTCATTAAAATCAGCTTTAGTATCTTTTATAATCAAATCCATCTTAAAACCTCTCTATTTCTTTCCACTATCCATAAAATTAACACAATCCTCACATTTCAAGCTACACTCTTGCATCTCATATATGTTGGGATTTCTTTGGACTCCAATATATGGAATACCTTTATTATTGCAAAAATCTATTATTTCCTTTCTCTTTTCACTCTGCATACGATTTCCTAAATACACTCTAGTTATAGGAAAGAATTCCACATTACAATTATCACCATTCTTCTCACTTAACGGAAGAAGTAATCTCCATTCATTCTGAAATGCCCAATCAATACTTTTTCTTAATGCACCATTAAAATAAATATCCCATAAATATTCTTTATTCTTATTTCTATCTTTCCACTCTACCAATTCTTTTGTAATATTGGGACGCGTTTTACAATAGACCATTGGAAACAAATTGTAGAATAGGTCTTTATATTTTTCGTCATTTGGAAGTACAGTATATTCGATGCAAAAACCATTATGGCAATCTGCATATTTTCCCCACATTAATTGTGAATATGGCGTTGTTGCGAAACATGATATTCTAAATGTATTTCTCAATTCTTCCATATACTCTTGATATTCTTCCGAAATAATTTTCGAGACAACTTGTCCAATATCTTGATTTTCTGATAATCCTATTTCAATTTTATTTATGAAAATCTCATTAGACATCGATTCTATTTCAGAAGTTGGTGACACTGTAAAAATATGATCAAAATCCTTATTTTTCTCAACGGATTCTTGAATTGCTTTTAACAGCTCTATGCCAATATTTTCTATCGTTTTGCTATCATCAACAGGTAATCCGCATCTTCTACAGTATTCTAAAAGACGATATTTATGGTAGTCATAATAGTCAATATTAATCTCAGAATCATAAACATCATCAAATAGACTCGGCGATTGCATGTACACTGTATTATTCTTTAATGCAATCATTGAATAATTCACTTTGCTTCCTTCTTTATCATTTTCTGCATTTGAAAAATATTTATATAACCTTAATGGCATATTTATTTTGGATCTATATAAAAACTCATCATATCCCATCTTTTCTACATCTTCCAAGGTCATAAATGCACCATTAATAACACAACACGTAGATGCTAATTGCGGTGCCAACTGTTGTATATTCATTATTAATTCCGATAAATCCATCTTTCTTCACCTCGCATCCAATCCACAGTCTCAGATACCCACTATCCAATCAGCCTACCCAACCATCAATTCTAGCGACATATCCATCCTGCAAAACAAAAATCCGAGCCTTTTCATCAGTTAGGCTTTTCATCCTAACCTCCGAAAAAGCCCGGAAATAAGCCATTTTCTTATTTTTACTTATCTTTCCTTGACATCAAAATCACTGTCTCCACATGCCCGGTATTCACAAACTGATCCACTGCACATGCCTTTTTCACATAATATCCATGCTCCTGCAAAGTCATAAGATCTCTTGCGAGGGAGGTTGGCTTGCAGCTGATATAGACGATCTCATCTACACCGTAGTTGATGATCTTAAGGAGCGCCTTTGGATTGATGCCATCTCTCGGTGGATCGAGGATGATAAGATCCGGTTTTTCCTCAATCGTGTCGATGACCTTTAAGACATCGCCTGCGATGAATTCGCAGTTATCAAGTCCATTGCTCTTTGCATTTTCTCTTGCAGCTTCGACTGCTTCTTCCACGATCTCGACACCAATAACCTTGGATGCAACCGGGGATAACATCTGTGCGATCGTTCCGGTTCCGCTGTATAAGTCGAAGATCAGCTTGTCCTTGGTATCTCCGGCATATTCACGAGCTTTGCTGTACAGTCGTTCCGCACTCTTTGTATTTGTCTGGAAAAATGAGAACGGCGAGATCTGGAAATGCAGTCCCAGCACCTCTTCCTCGATATAATCTCTTCCGTATAACAGCGTTACCTTCTCCGGCACAACAGCATCCGCCAGAGAATCATTTGCCGTATGGAGAATACCAACGATCGTTCCGTCAAGCGGAAGTGCCAGAAGCCCTTCTACATATGCATTCAGATCCAGATTCTCTAATCCGTCCGTGCTGGTTACAAGATTTACCAGAAGTCCGCCATTTGTCTTGGACTGGCGAAGCACCAGATGACGAAGCAGTCCTACATGCTGCATTTTCTTATGATAAGACAGTCCATTCGCCCTTGCGAATTCCATCGTATAAGAAACGATCCTGTTATAATCTTCGCTTACGATCACGCAATTACAGACAGGAACGATATCATACATGCTGTTTTTCTTATGAAGCCCCAGCACCAACGGGCCATCCTTATATTCGTCGCCAAATGAATACTCCATCTTATTCCGGTATGCAGTTGTAACAGGCGAGCCGATGTTTGAGGGTGTTGAGGGCGTTATTGCCAAGTCATATGGATGTGCCTCTGAATCGATCACACCATCTAACAGCTTCTTCACCTGTCCTGCCTTTAATTCCAACTGATGCTCATAGCTCATGGTCTGGTATGCACAGCCGCCGCAAATGCCAAACTGTGGACATGGTGGTACTGCATCTTCGATCTCGGAGCGTTCCAGCACATCCAACAGACGTGCTTCTGCCTTATCCTTCCGCACCTTGGATACCATACAGGACACCTTTTGTCTGGGCAGTGCTCCCTTCACGATCACTTTTTTGCCATCCAGTTCAAAGCTTCCCTTATTTGGGAAATCATAGTCTTTTATAACACCTTCTATAATCTCTCGTTTCTTCACAGCCGACCTCTTTCTTGTCTCTAATAATCTCTACTCTTCCCGGTCGCCCCACATATCTTCAAATATGCTGCGCATCCGACGTTTCGGTTTCAGTTCATTTTCTGCAAAAAATGGTGTTCCATGCTGATCAAATTCCAGCAGCATGTATTTGCCATTCATGCCATCACGCGGATATGCCAGACTGCCCGGATTTACGATATAAGCACCGCCATATCGTTCCAGATTCTGGACATGCGTGTGTCCATACATCACAATATCGTAACCATCATATTTGACCAGCTCCTGTAAGCGGTCCGTTCCATAATGGACACTGTATCGGTGTCCGTGCGTGATAAATACCTTATACCGGCCGATCATGAATTCCTCCTGCATCGGAAGATCGGAATCCCAGTCGTTATTCCCGGCAACCATGTGTATCGGACAGGTTACGTTATCATAAATATATTCTTCATCTCCGCAGACATCTCCCAAATGGATAAACATATCGATGTCACCCACCGTATCTAAGACATCCCGAATCGTATTGGTTCTTCCATGTGTATCACTAATTACCAGTATTCTCATTTATAACTTCCTTTATCAAACGAAGTGCGTTTCCTCTGTGGCTGATCGTATTCTTTTCTTCCGGTGACAACTCTGCTGTGGACTTACCATACTCCGGCAGGAAGAAAATAGGATCATAGCCAAATCCATTCTCGCCGCGTTCTTCGTATCCAATGATTCCTTCGATCGTGCCACGTCTGGTAATGGTCTTTCCATCCGGAAATGCAGCCGCGATCGCGCATACGAATCTTGCTGTACGCTTCTCATCCGGTACACCGGCAAGCTTGTCAATGATCGCTTTATTCTTGATCCGGTATGAAGTATCTTCACCCATAAATCTTGCAGAGTAGATTCCCGGTGCTTTATCGAGATAGTCTACCTCCAGACCGGAATCATCTGCAAGCACCAGACAGTTTGTCTTCTTACGGATCGCCTCTGCCTTGATGATGGCATTTTCTTCAAATGTTTTTCCATCTTCTACGATGTCAGCCTGAATTCCGGCTTCCTTCATCGACAGGATCTCATATCCACAATCCGCAAGGATCATGCGGATTTCTTTCATCTTATTCTCATTACCCGTAGCAAAAATCAATTTCTTCATCTTGTCTTCTCCTTTTCTATTCAATCCCCCACATCCGTGAAGGCTTTCAAACAGACATTACAGTCATTCTCCAGCTCCGCACTCGACCACTTCGTGCCATACAGGCTGATATAGCCCTCGCCATCCGTGATATCGAAGTTCGCCGTTTTCTCATCATTATTATATTCGATTGCGATCGGCATTGTGGAATCCTGTGTGTTCACATGCACAACCACCGCAATGGCCGCGATCTTGGCCACCTCGGTAACGGTGGAATTGGTAGCCACAGCGGTGGACACCGCGGTCCCGGCCAGGGCATTGTCCTCCCCGATCAGGTCCTGGATGGCCGCCACAGCCTCCAGACGGTTCGCATCCTCCACCGTCACGGTGAACAGCGCGCAGTTGTCCTTATAATAGGTCTCCACCGTGGCGGTGTCCTGCATCTGCAGCGGCACGGTCACGTCCAGGCTGTCGTCCAGCCAGGTCACGGCCTCCACGCCGTCGATGGCGGCAAGTTTTTCTTTGTAGTCCAGTGCCTCGGGCACCGTGACGTCCCGCACCATGACCCGCATGTTGGGGATGCCGCCGGTAAAGGCGCTGTTCATCTGCTCCAGTGCAATGGTGGAGGGTGAGTCCGGCGGCAGATAGTCGTTGATGTCGTAGTCCACCTGCACCGCCCGGGAAGCAAACACGCTCAGCACGGCGGCCAGCACGAACGCGGCCAGCACCGCTCTGCGCCGGTGCACGACGGCAGTATAGAATCGTTTCAGCAAAACAGGAAAACTCCTTTCCGGAAAAATCAAAACTGTTTATCATTCTAACAGGTCTGATAAAAATGGAAAAGAGATATTTTATGAATTTTCGCTTTTGGGCGTATTTTTTGCTCTTGACAAATAAATGGATTCTGCTATACTCTTTTTCGGTCATCGGAGGACCGTTTCCAACGTAATTTGGACGGGCCGGATAAGATGCCGTGCAGACAGCGCCCCGCCGGAGGCTTCCTTGCCGTAGTGAGGAAGAAGAGGAAGGCCGGGCGTGCACTCACGGAGCTTATCCGGCCCGTTTTGTTTCCTGTCGAAAGGAGTTTTTCGTGTCCAAGCAAAAAATCCAACTGTCAGATCACTTTACCTACCCGCGCCTGCTGCGGTTCGTGCTGCCCGCCGTGGGCACCATGCTGTTCACCTCCATCTACGGCATCGTAGATGGCCTGTGCGTGTCCAACTTTGTGGGCAAAACAGCCTTTGCGGCGGTCAACCTGATCATGCCGCTGCCCCAGCTGCTGGCCACCATCGGCTTCATGCTGGGCACCGGCGGCAGCGCCATCGTGGGCATCACGCTGGGCGAGGGCGACCAGAAAAAGGCCGACCGCTATTTCACCCTGTTCCTGCTGGCGGCTCTGGTCTCGGTCAGTGTGCTGGCGGTGCTGGGTATTGTGTTCCTGCGGCCCATTGCCGTGCTGCTGGGTGCCAAGGGGGAGCTTCTGGACTACGCGGTGCGCTATGGACGCATCCTGATGGTGTCCCTGCCCACCTTTGCGCTGCAGAATATGTTCCAGAGCTTTTTCGTCACCGCCGAAAAGCCGCACCTCGGCTTCTGGTTCACCGTGGGCGCGGGCTGCACCAACATGGTGCTGGACGTGCTGATGGTGGGTATCTGGGGCTGGGGCGTGGAGGGCGCGGCCATTGCCACCTTTATCAGCCAGCTGGTGGGCGGCGTACTGCCGGTGTTCTACTTCATCGACCGCAGCAACTCCAGCCGCCTGCACCTGTGCAAGACCAGTTTTTACAGCAAAGTACTGCGGGATGCCTGCATCAACGGCTCTTCCGAGCTGATGACCAACCTTTCCATGTCGCTGGTCAATATCCTGTACAACTACCAGCTGCTGCGTCTGGCCGGTGAGAACGGCGTGGCCGCCTACGGTGTCATCATGTACGCGGCCTTCCTGTTCGTGGCGGTGTTCGTGGGCTATGCCGTGGGCAGTGCACCCATCGTCAGCTTCCACTACGGTGCCCGCAACCACGCCGAGGTGCACAACCTCTACCGGAAAAGCCTGCGGCTCATCGCCGTGGTGGCTGTGACCCTGACGCTGGCTTCCATGTTCATCATCCCCTGTGTAGCGCGCGTTTTCGTGGGCTACGACGCGGAGCTGCTGGCCCTGACCAGCCGGGCCTTCCGGCTGTATGCGCTGAGCTTCCTCATCATGGGCTTCAACGTGTACGCGTCCTCCTTCTTCACGGCGCTGGGCGACGGCGTGACCAGCGCGCTGATCTCTTTTTTGCGCACGCTGGCGTTTCAGGTGATCGCCATTCTCCTGCTGCCGCTGCTGCTGGGCATCGACGGCATCTGGCTGGCCGTCACCGCCGCCGAGCTGGCGGCTCTGGTCGTGAGCGCTGCCATGCTCCTCACCAAGGACAAGGTATTCCATTACCGAAAGGTGTAAGCCGTTTATCTATATTCTTTCTATTAAACGCATAAACGCAGAAATTCGACAAATAAACGAATTTCTGCGTTTATTTTTGTCTATCATCTCCATTGAAGCCCGCATATGACCATATTATACTTAATCAAGATAATGTTTTTGGGCTTTGTTCGCAAGGAGGTTTTATATGAAACGCAGAAAATTTCTGGTCTCGTTACTGCTGGCACTGCTTATGCTTCCGTTACACGTATTCGCTGAAGAGCCCACCTATGCATTTACTGATGCGGAAGTTCTTGCACGTGGACAGCTGTATTATTCTTCTCTAAACCAGTTTTTCAACAATGTTGCAAATGATAACGGCAATGCCGCCGAAGTTACCTTGACCGGTGCCATTGGTTTTTGTGACACAGATTACTGGGTTCAAAGCGAGTTTGATGCAAGAGTTGCTCAGGGTACTACATATGGTCCTTGTCTTTATATCGAGTATGTTGTGACCGACCAGAACGGCCACAGTAAAACTGGCTATTCCTATGATTTGCTACCCGTTGGCGGACATTTCAACGAAGGTCTTGCCAAACTCAACTATACAACTGCTGTTAAAAACTTTTCGGGTGGTTCCGGCATCAGCATTTTAGGAAACAACTTTGTCAAAGACTCTCTCAATTACAAAGTCCGCATTGACCTTTCTGATTATGCCGCCAAAGGGTACTCCACTACTAAAACACAGGTCGACGCTGCCCGTGCGGCAAAAGTGGCTTCTATTGTGGAAACACCTGAGCGCTACTACGCCAACCTTGAAAAACTTTTAATGACATTTGATTCCAATACTCAGACAAACGAAGTTATCGTTTGCGTAAAGGGCATCTATACAGATGATGAACTTGCTTCTATCAGCTATACCGATGACAGTAAGATTCAGTACTGGCTGGACTACACTACCGTAAATCTCAACTTGAAACAGGTTCGTGTTAAGAAAGCCTACTCTGTACTTGGCTCTATTACTGTTATCGGCAATGCAAGTGAATATAATAAAATGGCTTTGATTGCAAACGGCAGAAATCCTTCTTACTCTGAGATTGCACCCGGTATGTATCGCAATGCGGATGGCTGGACAGTTTTCCGTGTCAATCTGAGCGATTATACCGCCAAAGGCTATGTTTACTGAACTTTAATTTCTTCTAAAGATCCCCTGCTTTCTGCGAAACGGCGAAAAGCGGGGGATTTTTTTGGTGATTCTGGCTCTGCCGCTGGCAGCAAAATCGTGTTAAAATGGACACAGCCTTTATTCACTTTTTATGAGGAATCATTATGACATTGTTTTTGACCAGCAGCCCCAGCGGCTGCCCCTTTGAGCCGGGGCCGGATATTCCGGTGCTGGACACGCGCAACCACTTTGTGGCGAACCTGCGGGCCGTCTGGCCGGATCACGCCGTGCTGGGCCTTGCCATTGCGGCAGACCCCTATGCCTACGAGCAGAACGACGAGATGTGCCGGGTGTTTGCCCAGAGCTTTGCGAACGCCCACCTGCCCCTGACGGCGCTCATCCCCTGCGATGCCCGCAATGCCGAGGAGATCGGTTCTCTTCTGCCCCAAAGCGGCTTTGTGATGCTGTGCGGCGGGCACGTGCCCACCCAGAACCACTTTTTTGCTCAGCTGGGCCTGCCGGGGCTGTTCCACAACTACCACGGCATCGTGCTGGGCGTGAGTGCCGGCAGCATGAACGCCGCCCACATCGTGTACGCCGCGCCCGAGGAACCGGGCGAAGCCGCCGACCCGCACTACTCCCGCTGGATGAACGGCCTTGGCCTGACCGAGACCCGCATCCTGCCCCACTACCAGTTCATCCGGGATCATGTGCTGGACGGACAGAAGGTGGAGGACATCGCCCTTGCCGACAGCAAAAAGCGGCATTTTCTCGCTTTGCCGGACGGCTCGTATATCCTGTGCGCCGACGGCAGCGAGGCGCTGTACGGCAAAGGCTGGTACTTTGCCGATGGCGCCATGGAAGAGATCAATGACGATGAAGATGTGCTGCCCTTGCGGTAAAGCATGACAAAAAGAGAACACCCGCTGCATCCGCAGCGGGTGTTCTCTTTCTTGAGCAAGGGTGGGGTGACGCTTCCCACATCTCCTAACGCTGGGCGACGGCTGCCTGTTCCGTCCTCCGTTGCTCATATCTATATTACTCCAATTTGATAAACGGTGCAATGGCGTTGGCGTCGCCGTGGCGGACGATGGAGT
>ERZ773175.1963-NODE-1963-length-10526-cov-4.791615_pt1 | contig 10526 bp, 6 predicted proteins | sample MGYA00581004_ERZ773175 | MGnify/ENA primary metagenome ERZ773175 (study PRJEB29015, sample SAMEA2737834) | human gut metagenome | biome: human gut; feature: human-associated habitat; material: faeces | place: China | collected 2012 ...
TGACGAAGTTACGAATGGCATTGTGAAGGAACGTTTGGCTCAAGATGACACCAAACAAGGTTTCATGTTGGATGGCTTCCCTCGCAACTTGGCGCAAGCCGAAGCCCTCAACAAGATGTTGGCTGATGATGGCCGTAAGTTGGATGCAGTAATCGACATTGATGTTAACTCTGAAGTGCTGGTTAAGCGTCTGAGCAGCCGAATCATTTGCCGGAAGTGTGGTACGACCTACAACACGCTTTCCAAGCCGCCAAAGGTTGAAGGTACTTGTGATGTCTGTGGTTCCCTCAAAGTAATGTCCGCCGGAATCCACAAGTAAAAATCCCTCCGGTTTTAACTCAGCGTCTGACTCCGGTGTTGCAGCATAATGCATCATCGCCGCATTGGCTCCGTAAGCACAGATCGTGTTGAAACTTAACTCAATAAAGTTATCCTGCTCTCTTCTTCTCGCCTCAAGATAGTCAGAAGCAGAGATCTCCGTCATCGGGATCTTTCCGATATTGGTCTTGAGCCAGTACATAAATTTGGTAAAGGCAACACCGTCTTTTACATGTGCAGCTCTGGTGTTGTCTACCTCCGTCTTATTTTTTACAGCTTTCATAAGTTCCGTCGGGTTTGGTTTATCCACAACTTTGATTGCTTTATCAAGACTGTTCACGATACGGTAGTTGACCGTCCCGCGGTTCATCAGCACGACTGCGTCTGCCGGAATCTCCGGTACATAATCGTAGATCGCATCATACGGCTTTGTCGTGATATGGTTTTCCTCCAGGTAAGCACGGATTTTATCATCCACTACTTTCTCCTGTAAAAACCAGATACACTCTGTCTCGTTCAGCACAAGATAGGATAATACGACCGGCACATAATCAATATCGTTGCCGCGGATATTTAAAAGCCATGCGATATCGTAAAGAGATGTCAGAATATGAACATCTGCACCGTTCTCCTTCATAGCTTTCCTAAGATCTGCGATCTTATCCGCAGTACTCTTTCCGGAATATTTTTCCTCCAAAATAAATAAAGGCTGTTTGGACAATGCCGGACGATCCTCCCAGATCAGATCGATCAGGTCTTCTGTCACATGCATGGACACATTTTTTTCTGCTGCAATCTTTTCCAGTTTGCCGCCCCAGGTACCGTTTACAACACGTCCGTCAAATCCGAGACATCCGCCCTCTTTTAATCGATCCTTTACAAATTCATCGACTGTCGGCACGCCCTCTTCGCCCATGCGGTAGAGTGTGACTGTGCTGTCTTTCAGCTGATTCTCTGCCTGTACAAAATAGCGTCCGTCCGTCCAGAGCCCTGCCTCATCCAAAGTGATAACGGCAGTTCCCGCAGAACCGGTAAATCCGGTAATAAACTTTCTCGCCTTAAAATGATCTCCTACATATTCTGATTCGTGAAAATCAGCAGTCGGCACAACGTATACCGTGATGCCTCTCTTTTCCATCTCCGCACGCAGTGCCTTTAATCTTTCCTGTATCATTCTTTTATTTCCTCTTTCTTATATATTTCTAATATCACACCCGTTTGTCAGGCATCCGTATACTCAAAGAACTTCGTATCGATCTCCGGGTAAGAACGTTTCAATGAGATCGGTCTTCCGGAACGGTTCAAAAAGCAATGGGAACTCTTTCCGGTCGTGCGGAGTTCTCCGGTCTCCTTGTCCGTCATCCGGTATTCCACATCCATCTTGATACCATTATAGCGTGTGATCTTCGTCTCGATCACGACCGTATCATCAAAATGTACCATACTGTGATACTCGCAGGATACAGAGAGCACCGGACTGATAATCTCCATCTCCTCCATCTGTTTATAGCTGAGTCCGATCTGATCCATCAGATCCATCCTCGCTTCTTCCATCCATTTGATATAATTTGAATGATGGATGATTCCCATCTGGTCCGTCTCATAATATTTTGCATGATGCTCATATGGGCGGATTTTGATTTCATCGGCATTTTCATTATAAATTTCTATCTCTTTGTCTGACATATAAATCACTACCTTTCTCAAACTCCTCCAACCTATAGTATCTCACAGAAACGTTTTAATTTCAATGGTGCCTTTTTATCCATGCGATCAGTATCACGATCAGAATACAGGCAAGGGAAACCCCGGCTCCCACCATAAATCCCGGTGTCCGGTAGCGCAGCTCGACCGTATGTGTTCCTTCGGTAAGATATGTGCTGATAAACGCCTCACCAAACACTTCCGGATCCGTCTGTTCTCCATCAACATATAATTTCCATCCGGCATCATCTGCCACCGCAAAAATCAGTCGTCCTTCTTTTTTCACATCAATGGTTCCAGTGATTTTCGTATCGGAAAAGGAAGTCATCTCCATCGTCTGCTCATTTAACGTCTGATAAGCCGTATCTGCAGCATCGAGATTCAGGGCATATGCCGTAATATTCACTCTTTCTTCATTACTGTTTTTAATCCTCACTTGTGTGCCTGCCGTACAGTATCCAAGATCAAGTGTATAGCCATGCGAAACTTTTGTGAAAGACTTTGTCCTGCCGTCACTGATCTCTTCCGTCATGCTGTCCACAGTCGTCGATTCATAGGTTGCAAAAATGTATGCATCCTCCTGCACGTCAATCGTTGATTCCCCGACCACAGATTCGGACGGGATCTCCGTCAGCATCGGCTCATCTGCACCAAGAAGCTCTGCAAGTCTGTTCTGTGCCTCAATTTCATCTAAATCAGAATAATCCCACGCATCAATCACATCCTCATCCATCATAAAACCAAGTGGGAGCACATATTTATTTTCGTAAAGATACGTATTCCCGCTCTCTGCCACAAGGGTGCGGATCGGGTTTGCTTCCATTGCGTTATCAGCGATCACATAGCGCAGGGACATCATTGCTGATAACAGCGGTGTTGCCCCGTTTACACAGTAGAAATTCTTGCCGCCTTCCATTCCGACTGCCTGGTAAAAATGACTGACATCCAGATTCATCAGCGATGAAAATTGCGTTGCGGAACGATATCCATACAGCGCCGCATCATTTTTCGTTTTGCGCTCTAATTCTTCCGTGCGGTAAAATAATATGCCCTTATCCTGTGCCTGATTTTCCGCCTCTGCAAGCACTGCATGATAGTCATCCATGGATTTCACATAGGCAGTCCTGCTCGTCGTATCAAATCCGGTCACATTATAGTTAAAAAATAATTCTAAAAGCATCGCTGCGCAGCCAAACGAGAGCATGATTTTTTTCAGTTCTTCCCTGGTCGCCTTTTTGATCTTTCCAATCTTTTTTACCACATCTTCCCGGATACATTCCTCCGCATAAAAATAGATCAGAAGCACCACAATATAGCTGCCCAGAAATACATAAGTTGCCGTTGCCGCGCTCTCTCCTAAGATCGTCCCATCGGAAAAATGATAGGAAACTGCCATCAGACCAACCGATGCCACTCCCGCTGCGATCACATCTAAAAATCTCGTTCCTTTGAAATGCAAAAATGCCTCGTAGGATACCGCAAGCATCAGAAATGCATATAAAAAGGTCTGTCTGCCCGGCAGGGAATCCGGGAAGTGCATGCCATGCCAGATGAAATCAAGTATATTATTCGAAAAACTGATGACAAAAAATGCTGCCAGAAGTCCGCGTGAAAGCTTCTTTTTCCAGGAGATCTCACGGTTGAAAAGATACAGTACAAACAAAAGAAGCACAAATACGCCACAGTAAATATTCGGCCAGTGGTCTTTGCCCGTATAAGGTTCTGTCATCACCGAGTGTCTCCCCAGCTCTGCAATGATGTTAAAATACCATTCCATTGTATCCGGGAATGAAATATTCTGTGAGCCGCTCGCTCCAAGGGTGATTGCCTCAGGAATGATCAGTATTGCTCCCGTCCCGCCCGCCAGAAGGGAATAAATTGCGAAACGGATCCACGCACCGATCCCGGTCTCTTTATTTTCCAGCCATGTGATCACAAACCAGATCACCTGAAAAATGCAGACCATGATCGCAATGTAATAATTACTGATAATGCATAAAGACAGTGAAATATAATAAAGCAGTACTTTTTTCTCTTTGATCAGCTGTTCGAGTCCAAGAACGACAAGTGGCGCCAGCATCATGCAGTCTAACCACATGATATCCCATGCATAGGCTGCTGAGAATCCGCACAACGCATAGGCTGTTGCAAAAATGCTGATTGCAGCATGATTTTTTTCAAAATGTTCCTTTAAATAATATCCGAAAAACAGTCCCGCCAATGAAATTTTTAAAATCACAAGCAAGGTCATAAATTCGATCACATGATTCTGCGGACAGAGTAGCAGCAGCCAGTTTAAGGGACTTGCCAGATAATAGGCGTACAGTGAAATAAAATCTGCTCCAAGTCCGATATTCCAGGAGTAAAACATGCTGCCGCCATGTTTGATCTTATCCATCAGCTCCGTGAAAAACGGGCAGTACTGATGATACATATCGATATGTAAAATACACTGCTCTCCAAACGGATAGACGTCATGAAAAATGCAGATCACAGTCAGAATAAAAAACGGCAGAAAGAACGACGCAATAAGCGGCATTCTTTCTTTCCACAACTGATTTTGGAGTTTCTTTTCTCTTTTCAAAACAAAACCTCTCTTTTTATCATTTCCTAATTAACAGTTCCATGATCAAACAGTTCATAATACTGCAATTTCCGGTAAATATCCATCTCATCTTTTTCATCCGAGGCGCGGACTTCACTGCCATCCGCTTTTACTGTACGCACCGCGGAAATAACCGGGTATTCCGATTTTAAATGTAACAGATACGAACGATATTCATCCAATGGAACACCGACGCGCTCTAAGACTTCCGCTGCCAGATAGTTCACGCTCGTGTCTGCACCCGTTTCCTCTCCAATATCATAGTTTGCCCACACCACATAAGGAACCTGATAACGCAGTTTCTGCTGTTCCTCTGTCAAGTGATTCCAGGACATCCCGTTCTTTGCAAGAACCGTAGATGCAACGGCATCACTCGGCTGATGATCTCCGAAAAAAACGATCACTGTTTTTTCATCTGCCTCTTCAAAATAGGAGATCAGATGTTCTAACGCGGAATCGGAAAGTTTTACCAGGGATAAATACTGCTGCAGTGAAAAATTTGTAGAATCTTTCACCGAGATATCCGGTGTAAAATTGCCGTACTGATCCTGATATCCACCGTGATTTTGCATGGTCACATTAAACACAAACAGCGGCGCATCCTTTTCCTTATTTTCATAAAATTCAATAATCTTATCCACGCAGCTCTCATCGCTGATATACTGTCTGACATACTGCGGATTCACATAATCATCTTTAAACACGCTCTCATTAAATCCCAGCATCGGATAGACCGTATCGCGTTCCCATCCGCCGGCATTGTAAGGATGTGTCGCAATGGTCTGATATCCTAAAGTCTTCAGATAATCCGGAAGTGCCTTCAAATCTCCATTGATGTACTGCTGATACGGGATGCTCCCCTGCGGGAGGAATGCCATTGTATTGCCGGTCAGAAATTCAAACTCTGTATTCGCGGTATTTCCACCGCAGACAGATACGTTTAACATTCCCGTAACCGTATTTTTCTCCCCCTGCTCTAAGCTGTGGATAAACGGCATGTAATCCTCGTTGGTTTCAAAATCACCTAACACGGACAGATCCGAAAATGACTCATTCATCATTACAATGATATTCGGAAGATCTTCCTCCTTTTGTGTATCGTCTTCTTCTGCCTCAGAGCCTGATTCCTCCGACATTGCACCGCCCTCCCCGTAGGAATCAAGCACCGCCTGTGCCTCAGCGGCGCTGTAATGCTCCGGTTTGTCGATCGACATATAGGCAAGATTCATGACAAATGTGACTGCCATACCATCCACATCCGTCATGTAGACCGGTGTGAACAGTTTATTGTAAAGTCTGTGGCTGTTCTGAAAGTTCTCCTGCTGCAGTGTTCCCGCAAACAATGAAAGAACCACAGCTACCAGCGCTGCCGGAATCAGCCGTTTCCAGAATACCAAACGTGTCACTTTTACTTTTATAAAACGAAATAATACGATTGCTGCAAAAAATACCAGTGTCACAACGACCATGCGCGTATCCGGCATAAAATCATAATTATCTGCAACGCTCACAGCCGTTTTCCAGGAAAAAATATCCCACGGCACAATCGGATTCGTCCGGAAACGCACCACATAACTGTTCGCAATTCCATAAATCATTGCTGCAATGTATACGATCCGGTGCGCAGCCTTTAATTTTCCCGTCAGCACAAACAGGAAAACTGTTACTAGTTCAAACAGCACGATATTAAAAAACTGTGCCCACGGACGTACCACTGCAAATGGATTGTGCGAATAACACTCCATCAGATAAAAACAAACTGCCGGCGGTAAAATGACAAGCAGTAATGTAACAATCCCACTCCCTGTCTTTTTTAAGATATCTGTTTTCCTGTCCGTCTGTTTTGCCCTGTCCGCCTTTCTCTGATTTCTCTGCTCCTTTAATTTTTCAAAAAAACCTTTCTGTTTTGTATTTTTTCTTTTTCTGCTCGCATTCATATCAAACCTCACTTCAAAGGGAGAATCTACTTTCCCCGGATCTTTAGCCGAATGATATTTTAGCACATTCCTCATACAAATAACATCCGTTCGTAAAAAATTCATAAATTCCTAAATATTACTGCGTATTTTCCCTGAATCTAAATTTGTATGTCTGGATTTTTGCATGTTATGTCGAATCCGGCAGTTATTTTGACGCTTTATGTTAATAAGGTAACAATGTTTCTCCACAGACGTCTTTATTGTCTTGACATTTCAGGGAATATTTTTTAACATAAAACATATATGATGTATCGATTTGAATGGCGTAAAAAGGAAAATGAATATGAATAGCGAAGCTGAAATCACCCGTCTGGCAAAAGAAAATGAAACATTCCAAAAAATCATCGAAACACAGCAACATACGATCAATCTTCTCATTGATCATTTTATTTCCGGTCAGAAAGAAAAAGAGCCAGAAAAGAATTAAGTTATCACTTAAACTTTTCTGGCATAAAAAAAGCTGCTGACGGGAATCGGACCCGTGACCTCCGCACTACCAATGCGACGCTCTACCGACTGAGCCACAGCAGCATCATGTTTTCTCAACACCTGTATTACTATACAATAGGATCGTCCGATTGTCAAGCATAAAATCCAAGAAATTTTTGTAATTTTTCAAAATATTTATACTTATTCAACATTTCCGGCGGTTCGAAATAACTTTAACCACCTGACAACCCCCCCGGATGCGTACAAAATACGCATCCAGGGGTGCTGTTCTTCGGGTCTTCTGGCTACCTGGTGTTCCGCCACCACATCCGTTATGTTCTTCCCGTTTTCGCTTCAACCAGCCTCTCCTTCTTTACATCCGATTCATAATCTTGATGTGTGACTTAAAAAGAGAATAATATTTCATTCCCTTGTCCTTGCCATAATGTCCCTGCAATGCTGCTCTTAATGAATTAAGGTTCTTTCTCTTTGTATTTGCTTTATACAAAAACGAAGAAAAATCTTCCGGACAGTCCATTTTCGGATCACTGTAAGCAAATACCGTCTGACAGTAAACATCAAACTTCTCTTCCTCACTGATCGCAGTCTGATTTACACGACAGATTGCATACGCAGAACTGTTTTTTGCCTCCTGATAAAGTTCTTTTCCAATATCTTCACCAAAGAACAATACCAGCGCATTATGAAAATCTGCAAGCCGATCCTTACTGATGCAGGTAAGCAGACTGCGAATGACATCGTCCTGTTCCTGTGAGATCTCTGTCTTTTCAACTGCTTCCTTACGCGGATCTGTAAATGGCAGTTTCTGATCCGCATTTACAGTTTCATCCGGCCTCATGATTTCATCCGGTATCTCCATCTGGATTTCTCCCGGTTCTGACTGTTCATCTGTTCCTGCAGTTTTTTCCGTCTGTGCCGTTTCTTTTATTTTTGCTGTTTCCACCTGCTCTAGAGTTTCCTCCGGTTCTGCCATTTTATCCGGTTTTCCGGCTTCACCCGGTTCTGCTGTCTCATCCGGTTTTCCGGCTTCACCCGATTCTGCTGTCTCATCCGGTTTTCCGGCTTCACCCGGTTCTGCCTTCTCATCCGGTTTTCCGGCTTTTCCCTGCTCCAACACTCCGGTCAGTTCTGCAGTCTCCATCATTTCTGAGGCTTCATTCAGTTTTGAGACTTCATTTAACTCTGAAACTCCATTCAGCTTTTCGGCCTCACCCGGCTCTTCGCTTTTATCCGTTTCTGTCATCTCATTCATCTTTGCTGTCACAATCTCAGCTTCATCTGCCAGACTTCCAGCCACGTCCCCGGCGTTCTTCTCCTCCGCTTCAAAGAAAATTTCTCTTTCTCCATTCGTCTTTGCTTTTTGCTGCAGTCTGCGGTTTAATTCCTTTCCGCTCAAACGCTGCACCGGCATGTTACGCTGTTTCCAGTAGCGTACGGCTGCATCAAATCCGGTATCATTTGAAACGATCACATAGCTGTTTTCCTGATTCTCACACAACAAGTATCCAAGCTGTGTAACAAGCTGGAAATCCAGTGCATTGCTTCCCTCAAAACATTTTATAAACTCTGCTTCTTTCTCCGTCTCCTTCAGTAACCTCACATTTTCGTAATTCATATGCGGACTTTTCTGCGTATAAAATACGATCACTTCCTCATCGGGCTGTGATGCTACCAGTAACGGCACCCATATATCGCCTACATTCTCACTGTCAACCAAATATATTCTTTTCATCTGATCACCGGCTGATTGAAACAGTTTTATTATAACATAAGACGGAATGAAGCCTCCACTCTTTTTTACAAAATATCAATATATTCTCCTGCAAGCGCTTTGTTCATACTGCGCACTGCACAGAATTTTCCACACATGGAACAGGTGTCCTCATGCTCCGGTTTTCTACTGTTCCAGATTGCTTTTGCGGTTTCCGGATCAATCGCACATTCCCATTGCGCATCCCAGTCTAAGACGCGTCTTGCGTCTGCCATCTTATCATCGATCTCTCTCGCACCACGGACGCCTTTTGCGATGTCTGCAGCGTGTGCCGCGATCTTTGATGCAATGATTCCCTGTTTTACATCCTCCACATTTGGAAGTGCCAAGTGTTCTGCCGGTGTGACATAGCATAAAAATGCTGCTCCGTTTTGTGCTGCAATCGCCCCGCCGATTGCGGATGTGATATGGTCATATCCCGGAGCGATATCAGTGACAAGTGGTCCTAACACATAAAATGGTGCTCCCATGCAGATGCTTTGCTGGATCTTCATATTTGCTGCGATCTGATCCATCGGCATATGTCCCGGTCCTTCTACCATGACCTGTACATCTTTCTCCCATGCGCGTTTTGTCAGCTCTCCAAGTCTTACTAACTCTTCGATCTGACAGACATCGGATGCATCTGCGAGACATCCCGGACGGCAGGCATCTCCAAGTGAAATGGTAACATCATGCTCACGGCAGATTTCAAGGATCTCATCATAATATTCATAAAACGGATTTTCCTCCCCCGTCATGCACATCCATGCAAATACAAGGGAACCGCCGCGGGAAACGATGTTCATTTTACGTTTATGTTTCCGGATCTGCTCGATTGTCTTTCTTGTAATTCCGCAGTGCAGTGTCACAAAATCCACACCATCTTCCGCATGCAGACGCACCACATCAATAAAATCTTTTGCGGTCAGTGTCGCAAGATCTCTCTGGTAATGGATCACAGAATCATAGATCGGCACGGTACCGATCATTGCCGGACATTCTGCAGTCAGTTTTCTGCGGAACGGAATCGTATTGCCGTGGGAAGATAAATCCATGATGGCATGTGCACCCATGCTGACAGCCGCCATCACTTTCTCCATCTCCACATCATAATCCTTGCAGTCTCTCGATACACCGAGATTGACATTGATCTTCGTGCGTAACATTGATCCTACACCTTCCGGATCAATGCAGGTGTGATGTTTGTTGGCGCAGATTGCTACTTTTCCCTCTGCTACAAGCGGCATCAGCTCTTCTACGGTCATGCGCTCTTTTTTCGCTACAATTTCTAATTCTTTGGTCACGATGCCTCTGCGTGCGGCATCCATCTGTGTGGTATACTGTTCCATACGTTTTTCTCCTTTTTCGCATGGGGGACTGCTTGAACCACTGTCTGGCAAACGAATTCTCCACGTCAAAAAATCTCCTGCCGCAAGCGCGACAGGAGATAGCATCTTCCCAATACGCTCCCTACGACAGTATTAACTGACAGGTTCAAAGAGTCAGGCTTTAACCTTCTCAACCGCAATCCCTCCGGGCATTCTCCCGGACATGCAGTCCCTCTGCGTTGTTTTCTATTAAGTTTTATCGACTTGTTCAGTCTAGCCTAATCTGTGACGGTTGTCAATATTTGTACAACAAAAAAGACAGCCACTGCTGTCTTTTTTAGGAGAAGGTATTTTTACTATGGGGTATAGCAAAAACTATATATAATGTA
>ERZ773175.1967-NODE-1967-length-10494-cov-3.184596_pt1 | contig 10494 bp, 10 predicted proteins | sample MGYA00581004_ERZ773175 | MGnify/ENA primary metagenome ERZ773175 (study PRJEB29015, sample SAMEA2737834) | human gut metagenome | biome: human gut; feature: human-associated habitat; material: faeces | place: China | collected 2012 ...
CCATGCCCCCGCCGCAGGCGGTGGTCAGTCCCAGGATGCACACGCCGAACACGTCCATCCCCTTGTGGATGCCCACCAGGGCGCCGGAGGCGGCAAAGGCCACCGTTCCGATCATCTCAAAAACAAGCAGGAACTGCTCCAAGAGGTCACACGCCCTTCCGCACCATTTCCATGAAGGCCGTGGCCGCCGCCGTGGGGGGGACCTCCTTCAGTGTGCACATGTCCACGCTGCGCTCCGGGATGGTGAAGTCCGTTTTCAGCAGGCGGATGTCCCCGCTGTCCAGGGCCTTCTGCACAAACTCCAGCGTCACACCGGCCACCCCCAGGCCGATCCGGGCCAGGGATACCAGGAGGCTCCGGGAGGAGAGCTCGATTTCCGGCGTCAGGGTGATACCGCTTTGCAGAAAGTACTGCTCCAGAAACACCCGGCTGCTGGCCTTGCGCTCCAGCAGGATCAGGGGGAACTCCGCGATCTCCTGCCGGGTGTACACGTGGTCGAAGTCACAGTCGTAGCCGCTGCCCGCCACAAAGACGGAGTGGGTGGCGAAGCAGGACCAGGTATGCAGCGCGGCGGGGTCCGTGGGGGAGGAGGCGAAGGCGATGTCCACAGCGCCGGATTTCAGCATGCTCAGCACCTTGGCGCTGCGGCCGCTGAAAATCTTCAGCCGGATGCCCGGGTGCTGGCGGTGGAAGGCCTCCAAATATGGCGTCAGGAAAAAGCTGGTGACAGTGTCGCTGGCGCCGATGGTCAGGTGTCCCATCTGCAGCTCCCGGCTCTGGGACAGCTTCTCCTCGCCGGTCTCCAGCAGGCCGATGGCGCTGCGGACGTACTCGTACAGCATCCGGCCGTCCGGTGTCAGGGCCACGCCACGGGAGTTGCGGGCAAACAGACGGGTCTGCAGCTCGCCCTCCAGTTGCTTGATGGACTGGCTGACGGCGGATTGGGAGATATACAGGGCCTGAGCGGCGGCGGTGATGTTGCCGGCCTCGGCCACCTCCTTGAATACACGATAAAGCTCCAATTTCACAGACATGATGCAGGACCTCATAAATAGGGATAATATATATCACTGATGCAATATGCTGTCATTATAGCAGATTTTTACGGGATTGCAAGGGAATTTATAGCGCCCTGTCTCTTGAAACACCGGGGAGAATGTGCTACAATGCCATATAGCATATGGAAAAGGATGACTTCTATGGATAAGCGCACCACAGATATCGTCTGCTACTGCACATGGGTCGGTCTGCTCATCGCCGTGCTGGCGGGGAACCGGGAGGCCAGCCGCTTCCACCTGAACCAGTCGCTGGTGCTGGGTATTTTCGGCCTGCTGGGGGTCATCCCCTGCGTGGGCTGGGTGTGGGCCGTCTTTGTGGCGGTGTGGTGGTGCATGGGCCTTACCGGGGCCATCCGGGGTGTGGAGCGGCCGGTGCCGGTGCTGGGTGGCATCCGTATCCTGCTTTGATGCATCGTTGTATGGAGCGTGCTGCGGCACGATTTTCATAGTGGACCAATGTTCAACAATTAGGAGGAAAAAACCATGTCTTTTATGATCGAAACGTCTGCCCGTCACATTCACCTGACCCAGGAGACGCTGGAGAAGCTGTTCGGCGAGGGCTATGAGCTCACCGTCCGCAAGCCCCTGTCCTATCCCGGCCAGTTCGCCAGCAACGAGCGTCTGACTGTGGTGGGCCCCAAGAAGGAGATGGCCAACGTGTCCATTCTGGGTCCCGTGCGTAAGATGGATCAGATCGAGCTGTCCGCCACCGACGCCCGCACGCTGGGCATCGATGCCCCCGTCCGTGAGAGCGGCGACGTGAAGGGCTCCGGCGCATGTAAGCTGGTAGGCCCCAAGGGCGAGGTGGAGCTGACCGAGGGCGTCATTATCGCTAAGCGTCACCTGCACATCACCGAGGCCGACGCCGCCGAGATGGGCGTGAAGAACGGCGAGATCATCAAGGTGGCCTGCGGCGGCGAGGGCCGTAAGCTGATTTTTGACGATGTGGTGGTTCGTGTCAACAAGGACGCTGTCACCACCATGCACATCGACACCGACGAGTCTCAGGCTGCCGGCAACCCCAAGGTCGGCGAGATCGTGCGGTAAGCAAGCACAAAAAAGGACACGACAGGCTGTGCCTGCCGTGCCCTTTTTTACTTCTTGGGGATGCCCCATTACAAAGACGCCACGATGGCCTCCAGCTTTTCGGTGAAGTCCCGGTTCAGCCGCAGCAGCAGAGCCTGCTCCTCCGATGTCCAGCCGGCGTAAATACGGTCCTCCAGACGGATCAGGCGGCACACGGTTCTATCGGTCAGACGATGCCCCTGTGCCGTCAGGGAGACACAGGTGTGCCGTCCACTGCCGGGGGACAGGGTCAGTATGCCCTCCCGCTCCAGCTTCTTCAAAGCGGAATTGACGGTGGAGCGGCCCATGCCCGTGGCCTCCCGCAGGGCAGACTGGAGATAGCCCGGCGCATTGACGGCCAGCGTGTACAGGATGCGGAACTCGCTGTCCGATAGTCCCATTTTCAGCGCTGCTGCATGATACAGACTGCTGATACGGCCGTCGATCTGATTGAACTCCTGAATGGTGGTCATATCCTCACCCCCTTACGCATAGCCGTACTTTTTCCGCTTGCCCACGAGGCACGCCGCCGACAGGAGCAGAGCCAGTGTCTCGGCGGCCACCACGGCGGCCCATACGCCGTCGATATCCCATAGCACGGGCAGCACGGTGACGGCGGCCACTTGGAACACCAGCGTCCGGGCAAAGGAGATCAGGGCGGAGATGAAGCCGTCGTTGAGGGCGGTAAAAAAGGAGGAGGCATAGATGTTGTACCCTGCCATCAGGAAGGACAGGGAGTAGATGGAGAAGGCACGGATGGTCACCGGCAGCAGGGTCGCCTCCTTGGACATGAAGATCATGGACAGGGGCCGGGCCAGCAGCAGGGCCGCCGCCGTCAGTACCACGCTCATGACGGTAATGATGCACAGGCTCTTCCGCAGCAGCCCCCGCAGTTCCGTCCGGTTCCCGGCACCGTAGTGATAGCCCACGATGGGGGCGCTGCCCATGGAATAGCCCAGAAAGATGGCGATGAAGATGAAGTTGACGTACATGATGACACCGTACACCGCCACGCCGCCGGAGCCCATGAGCCGCATCAGCTGCCAGTTGTAGAGCATATTCACCACCGACATGGAGATGTTGGTCATGAACTCCGAGGAGCCGTTGGCGCAGGCCTTCAGCAGCGCCCGCCCATGGAAGGCGGTGCGGCCCAGCCGCAGCTTGCTGCTGTTGGGCCGGAGGAAGTACACCAGCGGAATGGCGCCGCCTACGAATTGGCTGAGAATGGTGGCCAGAGCGGCGCCCTCGGCGCCCCATTGCAGCACCGCCACGAACAGAGCGTCCAGCACGATGTTGGTGAGGCCGGCGGCAATGGTGACGTACAGGCCCAGCTGAGGCCGCTCCGCCGTCACCAGAAAGCTCTGGAAGGTGTTTTGCAGCATATAGGGGATCAGGCCCAGCAGGACGATACGTCCATAGCTGACGCACACCGGCAGCATGGTCTCGTCGGCGCCCAGCAGCCGGGACATAGGCGTGAGAAGGGCGATGCCGCCGATGGTGAACACGGCACCCAGACCGATCAGCACATAGATCAGCAGGGAGAAGATCTCGTTGGCCCGTTTTTCGTTGCCGGCCCCCAGGGTGTATGCCACCAGCGCACTGCCGCCGGTGCCCAGCATGAAACCCACGGCGCCCAATACCATGAGAAATGGCATAATGAGGTTCACGGCGGCAAAGGCGTCGGAGCCCACGAAGTTGGACACGAAAACACCGTCCACCACGCCGTAGATGGAGGTACAAACCATCATGATGACAGACGGCAGAGTAAAGCGCAGCAGTTTTCGATAGGTGAAGTGCTCGGATAGTTGGATACGCATGAAGAGAAAGTCCTCCGTAAAAATAATGTCCGAAACCGGACAAATATATTTTAGTACGATTTCGGACATAGGTCAAGAAAATCTTTCGACGGCCCTCTGCATTTTCCTTGCATTTCCATATGGGATAGGATATAATATCTTCTGATAGATACGGACAGAGGCAATGCGCTGCAAAGGCCCGTGGGGTCAGGCACAAAGCTGAACAAGGGAACGGGGACGAGCCCCACGTTGACCAACACCGTGTGCATCGAGGTGTCTATCCCGCCGACGAAAGTCAGCCATTGGAAGCGTGCTTCTGAGAAGGCAGGGGACACCGCCGCTTGAGATGCGAGCCGGGAGACCTACTGTTGCCGTTAGAATGATCCCAGGAATGGTTATGGTGTTATTCTGCCACGCAGGATGACACCATATTTTTTGCGCCTGCTCCCGTGCACTGCGGGAGTCGGCGGCACGGAGAATGAGGAGTATATGAAGAAGATTCGACCCTATCTATGGCGGGGCGGAGCGCTGGTGCTGGCGGCGGCCTTGGTGGTGCTGCTGGTGCTGTCCGGGATGGGCCTTTCCACGCAGGAGCCGGAGCCGCTGCCCCAGCCCCCGGCCCAGACTATCCGCACCGAGGGACAGGGAGGCGCCTCCCAGCAGGAGAAGCCCAATGCCCCGGAGCAGCCGGAGGATCCGGAGGACGAGGACACGCCGGAAGAGCCGGAGACTCCGGAGCAGCCGGACGAGGAGCCGCCCCAGGAGGAACCCGATGCCCCGGAGCAGCCGGAGAATCCCACAGACAATCCGGAGCAGCCGGAGCAGCCCGGCGATAATCCGCAGCCCGGTGATAACCCCGGCAAAGGGGATAACGACGGGCCCGGCCCGGTAAAACCGGAGCCAGGCCCTTCTGACGATACCAGCACCCGTATCATCACGGATCTCAGCAACTGTGAGATCACCTATAATCAGCTGACAGACGACACGCTGCCCTTCTACGCCTATCTCATCAATCCCAACGGCGAGACGCTGAAGGTGAAGCTGCAAAACAGCGATACCCCCATGAACGGCCGGTATCTTACCAGCGCCGACGGCAAGAACTACACCGCTCGGATGGTGCGCAATGAGACCAACCACATTACCCTCTACCGCAAGAAGGGGAACACCACGGTGGAGGAGGTCCGCTTCTCCATCCGGTATGTAGCACAGAAGGCCGATGAGGATCATCCCACCATCGGTGAGCATCCCCCCACCATCGTCACCAATCTGGACGGCGTGACGGAGACCAGCAACCGCAACTTCACCCTGACGGTGAAGGCCACGGCCTACACAGGCTCTCCCCTCTACGCCAGCCAGATCGAGGTGCAGATGGACGGAAAGCGCATCACAGGCCCCACCGGCGGCCCGGTGTACGAGTATCAGCTCTACTTCCCGGATCCCATCGTGGGCGATACGGTGGAGCATACCATTACCATCCGGGCCTGGGACGGGGAGGGCAACTCCGCCTTCGTGTCCTATCGCATTCTCTACCGCTTCGTGGATACCGGCGACGTCATCGGCACGGCCTATATCGTCATCGACGCCACCACCGTGGGACTGGATGTGATGGAGGAGCCGTATACCTACAAAATTCGCCAGAATACCCCGGCCTCCTATGCCGTTATCGAGGCGCTGGAGGAGTGGGGCTACGAGTACGAATACTCCGGCTCCATGGACGTGGGCTTCTATCTGCGGCGCATCAGCCGGGGCGGCATGATGGACTATCCCGCCATCCCGGAGAACCTGTGGAGCAAGATCCTGCAGGACGGCCTGACCCTGACGGGCCAGACGGATAACAACAGTCTGGGCGAGTTCGACTATACTCAGGGCTCCGGCTGGATGTACTCTGTGGGCGGCAATACCTATGCCGGTAAGGGCCTGTCCGGCTATTACCTCACCGACGGCGATACCCTGTATCTGCGCTTCACGCTGGCCTACGGCAAGGACATCGGCGGATACAGCTCCACCGGCGGCAGCTACGGTCTGCTGCCCAGCTATTGTGGTAAGTGGCTCAACGGCACCTACATTGAGGAGCACGTCTGGGGTGAGCCGACACAGACAGTGGCGCCGGACTGCACCCATCCCGGCGAGATCAGCGCCGTCTGCACCGTCTGTGGCGATCGGAAGGATCAGCAGGAGGTGCCGCCTCTGGGGCATGATTTCGTGGAGACGGGACGCACGGAGCCGGGAGAGGACGGAACACCGGGCTACATCGAATACACCTGCTCCCGCTGCGGGGAGCAGAAGCAGGAGCCGATCCCGGCGGTCAATGCCGGGTGGCTCCCCCGGCGGCGCAGACTGCCGGACTATGCTATGACAGGAGCAAGATATGAACGATAGAATGAGAAAGGGCTGCTGCCGCCTGCTGGCGCTGCTGCTGACGCTGGTGCTGGTGATCCCCGCCTATGGGCAGGAGACGCTGGATGCGCTGGCGGCGGCGCAGGGCTGCACGGCGGAGACACTGCTGCAAAGCGACAAGCTGACGGCGGGAGACTCCGTCAGCGACTGGGTGGCCATCGCCGTGAGCCGGGCCGGTACGGAGGGGGATACCTCCGCTTACCGCAAGGCACTGGAGCGCTATGTGACCCGGATGTACCGGGAGCAGGGGGGCTTGGACCGCTTGCGAGCCACGGAGTGGCAGCGCACCGCCCTGACGGCGCTGGCGCTGGGAGCGGACCCCACCGCCTTCGGCCGGGACAAGAACGGTCGGTCGGTGAACCTGCTGGCCGACGGCGTATATCAATTCACCGCCGCCAAATCTCTGGGAACACAGGGACTCAACGGCTGGATCTTCGGCCTGATCGCTCTGGACAGCGCCCGCTTCGCCGTGCCGGAGGATGCCGTCTACACCAGAGCCACTATTTTGCAGGCGCTGGTGGCAGCGCAGGAGCCGGAGGGCGGCTTCGGCCTGACGGTAGGGAACTCGGACGTGGATCTGACAGCCATGACCCTGCAGGCGCTGGCGCCCTATCAGAACAGCACAGTGACGTATACCGGCGCTGCCGGGGAGTCTGTGACCATCCGGGAGGTGGTGCGCCGGGCGCGGCTGTCTGACCAGCAGACGGCGGAGGGCGATTTCATCAGCTGGGACGCCGCCAATCTGGAGAGCACGGCGCAGGTCATCATCGCCCTGTGCAGCTTGGGAGTGGACCCGGCCACGGACGCCCGGTTCGTGAAAAACGGCATCAGCGCCGTGGACGGGCTGATGCGCTACCGGCTGGACGACGGCACCTTCCGCCATATTCTGACGGACGGCTCCGATGTCATGGCCACGGAGCAGGCCCTTCTGGCGCAGGAGGCCATGGAGCGGCTGTCCGCCGCCCGCCGGAGCCTGTATGACTTCCGGGAGGAGATGCCGGAGGATGTAAAGATGCAGGTGACGGCCCTGAACGAGGCCCTCACGGATGTGGCGGTGGCCACGCCGGAGGAGGTGCAGGCTCTGTATACCCGGTATCTGGCCATCCCCGCCGCCGAGCGCAGCTATGTGTTCGCTGCCGGGGCGCTGCTGGATCGGATGCAGGAGCTTTCCCTGGAGATCACGCCGGAGGATCCGGCGCAGGCATATGAGCTGCGGGTTGCGGCGGAGGTGACCACCTCCGGTTCCGGCGCCGTAGTATGGATCGCCGCAGGCGCCGCCGTGGTAGTGGTGGCCGCAGGCATGGTGATTTGGAGCAAGCGGAGGAAAATATGTACGAAGTAACGGAGAAAATTCTGCGGGAAGTGCGGAAGGTCATCGTCGGCAAGGACGATGTGGTGGAGAAGGTCTGGATCTCCATTCTGGCCCAGGGCCATGTGCTGCTGGAGGACGTGCCGGGGGTGGGTAAGACCACCATGGCGCTGGCCTTTTCCAAGGCATTGGGGCTGGAAACCAAGCGTGTGCAGTTCACACCGGACACCATGCCCTCGGATATCATCGGCTTTTCCCTGCCGGAGCAGGGGCGGATGGTGTATCAGCCCGGTGCGGTGATGACCAATCTGCTGCTGGCCGACGAGATCAACCGCACCTCCAGCAAGACCCAGTCGGCGCTGCTGGAGGCCATGGAGGAGGGTCATGTCACCGTAGACGGCGTGACCCACGATCTGCCGGCCCCCTTTGTGGTGCTGGCCACTCAGAACCCCATTGGCTCTGCCGGTACACAGAATCTGCCCAACTCCCAGCTGGATCGCTTCCTCATGAAGCTGAGCATGGGCTATCCCGATGTGGGCAGTCAGGTGCGCATCCTGAGGGAGCGCAGCCAGCAGGAGCCTCTGGAGCAGGTGGAGCCGGTGATGCGCCGGGAGGAGCTGATCGCCGCCATTGCCAGGGTGCGTCAGGTCCATGTGGACGACCAGATCTATGATTATATCGCCCGGCTGGCGGAGGTGACACGCACCCATCCGCTGCTGAAGCTGGGTATCAGCCCCCGTGGCGCTCTGGCCCTGTGCCGCACGGCTAAGGCCAGAGCCTTCGCAGAGGGCCGGGATTTTGTGGTGCCGGAGGACGTGACGCAGATGGCGGAGTATGTGTTTGCCCACCGTCTGATGCTTTCCTCCAAGGCCCGCCTCAACGAGTACACACCGGAGGCCATCGTGGCGGAGGTGCTGGCGCAGACCCAGCCGCCGGTGCTGTCGGAGCGGCGGGCATGAGCACGCTGCTGTGGCTTTTGACGGAGGCCGGACTGGTGCTGTGCTGGCTGGTGACGCCTTGGGCGCCTGCCCCGTGGCTGGCCCTGTGCTGGCTGATGGCGCCGCTGGCGGGCTGGCTTGCACTGCTGCTGACAAGGAAGCGGTCGCAGGTACGGCTCACCTGCCCCGTGACGGCGGAGAAGGGTAAGCCCTTTTCCGTGACGGCGGAGGTGCGGCAGGGTGTCCCCTTCGGCCGGGGCAGGCTCACGGTATCGGTGGAGAACACCGTTACCGGAGAGACGCACCGGGAGAAGCTGACCCTGCATCAGGGCAGGGGAGCGTGGCAGGTGCAGAGCGCCTGCTGCGGCTGTCTGGTGATGCAGGCGGCGGAGCTTGTGCTATGGGATCTGCTGGGCGTGCTGCCGGTGAGGATCCCCTGCACGGTGCAGGGACGCATCTGCGTCATGCCGGATACCTTCCCCATCGAGGCAGACCCGGTGTCGGCCATAAGCCGCCAAACGGACTGCGAGGAGTACGCCCCGGACGTCCGAGGCAGCGACCCTACGGAGACCTTTCAGATCCGGGAATATGTCCCCGGCGACAGTCTGCGTCAGATCCACTGGAAGCTCTCCGCCAAGGCAGGACGCTACATGGTGCGGGATGCGGCCAAGCCGGTGGATCACCGATTGACCATCTATGTGGAGCGCCGCACGGCTCCGCCCCGTCTGGCGGACGGCCTGATGGAGGCGGTGGTGTCTCTGTGTCAGGCCTATGTGGATCAGCCCTTCCGGCTCATGTGGAGCGGGGAGACCACCTCCGTCCGGGAGATCACCGGGGAGGAGCAGCTGCCCGAAGCAGTGACGGCGCTGCTGAAGAGCACGGCACAGGAGGATCCGCAGCCGCCGGAGCTGCGGCCGGAGGGAAAGCTGCTGTACTGCTGTACCCAGCTTCCGGCGGACGGGCAGCTGCCGGAGGATGCCGTCGTGCTGCTGTGCAGCGATGAACCCTGCGCCGGGGAGGGCGTGTGCCGCTTCACCCCGGAGGATATGCAGGAAATACTGGGAAAATGGATGTGGAATTAGGAGCTTTTGGTGAAAAAACAGACTGTTTCATTCCAATTTGATACGACGCCGGCCCCATTCAGGCCTCTGCGCCCCACGGATGCGGCGGCGGGCGTGCTGCTGCTGGCAGGCATATGGGGCCTGCTGTGGCAATGCCTGCGCCCGGAATCGGTGCCGGGCCTGCTGGGGCTGGGCGCTCTGGCGGCGCTGGGCCTTGCTGCGGGACTGCTGCTGCGGTGGGATCGGAAATGGCAGCGGGCCGCTATCTGCGGAGTACTGCTGTTGCTGCTGGCGGCGGGAGTGCTGCTGCGGAGCCACATCAGCGCCGCTCTGGCGGGGCTGGGAGACTTGTGGGGTCAGTGGCGCTTTCAGCAGACCGGACGGTACACGCCGCCCTATGTGGGGGCGGGCAGCGTCTGGTGGCTGCTGCTGCCCATGGGGGCCGTAACGGGCCTTGCCACGGGCCTTGTGCTGCGGCAGGTCAAGGTGGGCGAGGCAGACCGGATCCTGACGATCCTGACGCCTGACCTCGGCGTGGTGTCGGCGTCGGCCCGCGGCAGTCTGCGGATGAAGAGCGCCCTGTTCAGTGCAACAGGGCTGTTCTGCTACTCGGAATTCACGCTCACCAGCGGGCGCAGCCACTATTTTGTGGACACTGCACAGGTCAAAAAGGTGTTCCACGGCATCTCTGCGTCCATTGAGGGTATGGCTTTGGCCAGCTACATGGCGGAGATCGCGGCGGAGCTTTCCCCCGCGCCGCCCGAGGCCGACGCCCAGCTGCGCCTGCTTCTCAACTGCCTGTATATGATCAGTGAGCGCCACATCCCGTACATAATTTTTTAGGGGCGAGTTGAATCATCTTTTTATTTT
>ERZ773175.1969-NODE-1969-length-10490-cov-5.210829_pt1 | contig 10490 bp, 2 predicted proteins | sample MGYA00581004_ERZ773175 | MGnify/ENA primary metagenome ERZ773175 (study PRJEB29015, sample SAMEA2737834) | human gut metagenome | biome: human gut; feature: human-associated habitat; material: faeces | place: China | collected 2012 ...
AAGCAAAGTTTGACCGGGAGGCTGCGTTTAAGTCTATCATCGGAGCAGGACGCCAGAGCGAGAATACTGTTGTTGCTGAAGAAAAAAATGCAAAGAAGAATAGTGACCGGGTGCTGCGGGCCTATTATCTGGATCGGGATCTGGATAAGGCGCTGCGTAGGATGGCGTTGGAGGAAGGAAAAAATCTGACAGAATCGGTCAATGACGTTTTGCGAGCCGGATTGACAAAATATCTGTAAAAATACGAGGAAAATTGAAAAGGCAACCTACCACTGGCGTATGGTGCGAAAATGAAATAAAAATTTTTTTAATTTTAGGTGCGTAGTTTTGCTTTTTTCTGTACCTATATAAGTGAACGCCCGTTTTAAGACTTTTTTGAAAGGAGTGTTTTTGATGATGGATACCGGGCAGCGTGTGAAGCTTGTCAAAAGCCGAGCGTGGCAAATGCGCCGCCGGCAGGAAAAGCACATCACCGAGCGATTGTCGCTTGTGTCTGTTGCGCTTTGCTGTTGCCTTATTTATGCGATGGGACATTTCCCCGACCGGTCGCCGGGTGCGGTGCAGGGCTTAAACGGCGCAACGATGCTGCTGGAAAACGTAGGCAGCTATGTGTTGGTTGGCGTTATCTGCTTTATTGCGGCGGTGGTCGTTACCGTGTTTTGCACACGATTGAGAAAGAAAAACAATAAACAGGAGGAACAAACCAAGGAGGATGAGGAAACATGAAGAAAAGATTTATAGCGGCGCTGCTGTGCCTGTGCATGACGCTCACGCTGCTGCCAACTACGGCGTTTGCAGCGCTGAGCGATTTGCTGGGCAACACACCCAAGGAAAATCAGGCGATTTTGGAGCAGCTCTCCGCCTTGACCGGCGGCAGCAGCGACCAGGTGCTTTCCATGCTGAACGCTTTGGGGCTGCTGGATGAAGCCGGCAATTTCAAGGTGGATCAAACCATCACGCTGGACGGCCAGGTGCTGACACTGGCGGCTGTCATGGAGCTGCTGGAAAATCCCGCCACGGATCTCACCCGCATAGCCGACGTGGATGGGACTCCGGTGGCGCTGGGCGATTTGAAGACCATGATCCAAATCGAACAGGAGCTGCAGCGGATCAAGAACACCTATTTCTCCGGCAGGGAGTTTACCGGGGAAGCTCTGGAGAATCTCAACAGCCTGATGGAGCAGCTGGAGCTGCAGGGCATCAGCTTGCGGTATCCCGCCTCTGCCACAGCGCCCGAGGGCGTTGAGACGGTGGATATGAGCGGCATGAGGAGCAAAACGCTGGAGGAGCTCGCAAACAACAAGTGGGAATCCGGGACTTTTACTGTATACGGTGGAAAACCGGTCAGCTTTTCCTACCGCATTCAAGAAGGCCAGCTCAGCGAGTATATCACCGATGTGAAGATCTCGATAGGCGAGACGAGTGGGGTCGCCCAAGGCGACGGGTCCTACAAGCTGACCTATGCCATAGACAGCTCGAGTTACAGTTTAGGTGGTTGTCAAATCACTGTCAAGGTTACAACCAAAGGAGGTCCCATGGGCTGGCACGAGGGTTCTTATTCCTATGGTGACCTGCTGGGGATGATCGAATTTTACGATGCGGAAAATCTGGTGTTCTATGACGGTGACAGTTATGCCGACCACTGTCAGCTCAAGCTAATAAAGACGGTTGACGACCCCGCAATAAAAACATCAATGACCGCGCCGAGCTATGTTGAAGAAGTCAAAAATACAACCGTATTATATGATGATTTGTTTATTCCTTTGCTGGCAGAAAGCTACACTGGCGGCAGTGCCGACAATTCGAACTTTATTGCGCTAAGCAATACCATCGGAATTCTGGAGGGCGCCCGCAACTCGGTGCTTCCCAGCGACTCCTCCCCATTTTATCAGCCATACCAAATCGATGCCAGCATCAAGTTTGACTGGACTACCAGCGTAGAGGCCTATACTGGCCCTGCGCCGTATGGCTATAATAGTACCACACGACCCTATGCCCCGTTCTATCTGACGGAGTACAAGTTCAATGGAACATCTCTGGGGATCAGCGGCGGCGAAACAAAACCGCCGGACTGTACGATTAACAAGGGCGATACGGTCAGCATCTCCCTGCAGTCTACCACGCAAAACAGAGGGGCACAGCAGTACTATCTGCCCTTCGAACTGTATCTGAAGAATGTAAATAGAGATAACCAAAATTCCACCACCACCGCCCAGACCAGCAACGTCACCGCCGAGCTGTTGGACACGGACAAGCCCACCATTCAAAGCGTCACGGCCCCGGAGGGAACCTATGCCAGCGGACAGCACGTGCCCATCACAGTTACCTTCAGCGAGTTCGTGGATCTTAGAAACGCCCGCGTGACCATCAATGGCGAAGAGTATACCGCCGCTGAACTTTCCATGAACAGCTGCGGTGTCACGGCAATGCTCTGGTACCCGGTGCAGGATGCGGATGACACCACGGTCACCGTCAATGGTATGACCGGCGTGGAAGATGTTTTCGACCATCCGCTGGATACCTCACTCTATTCAGGCGACCCGATCACCGACGTTACGCTGGAGAGCGTCTTGATGCGCAACGCTCCCACCGCACTGACGGCCACCTACGCCAACGGCAAGGCATCGTTCACGATGGACGCCAATATGGCGGGGACCTACATGACCAAATACAGCAATTATCACACCCCGGCAGGCACAGAGCCGAAGGAAGCCCCTTTCCGCCTCGAACTGAAGTACGGCTCCGCAGATGAACCAATCCATCTGCAGGTCTATCTGGACACAGAGACCGGAGACTTCACCGTCAGCGACTACGAAATCAAACCCTCTGCTTCCGACCGCACCTACACGGTGACGCTGCAGGCCAACGAGGGCACGAAAGCCGATCCTGACTGGGTGAATGTTCTTCCCCTGACCCGGCAGTTCACGGTGCAAAAGAGAGTTCCCGTGAGCACGGTGACCATCGTCCCGGAAGCGAATGACGCCGACTATACGATTTCCCTCGGCAAAACCACCCGCCCCACGCTTAGGGCTGAGGTTTTTGGGGAAAACGGTGAGCAGGCCAGCTACACCACCGGCAAATGGAGCAGCAGTGACACGGACATTGCCACCATCGACGAGAAGACCGGCGTTGTTGCCACCACAGGAACCAAGGTGGGAGCCGTCACCTTTACCTTTACGGCGGACAACGGGACTGAGGACACTGCCGATGATGATGTGAAGGGCGAGTCAAAGCCCTATACCGTGACGGCAGGCGATTCCCTGGCACTGGTGATTCCCGGCAGCGCGTCCATCGTGACGCGGAAAAATCAGCCCGCCACCGTGCTGTGGAGCTCCAATGCCGCGCTGATGGCACCGGGCAAAGAGTTCCATTACAGGATTGACCTGTATGAGGGCAGCTACGAGAATGAGGCGGCGCTGAGCGGCCGCGATCCCGTTGCGACTTATACCGCCGGCAAAGATGAAAACAGCGTGCGGATCGAGGAGAATGTGCTCTCCCAGCTCTCCAACGGCAATATCCCTGCCTACACGGTATTGGTTTCCATGCCGCACCCCAACGCCGGGAGTGAGGACATCCGCCTGTCGGCACTTGCCTGGATCATCGTGCAGGCACCGCCTGCCACAGCCAAGCTGACACCGCCCCGGAGCATTTACCTCAAGGATACCGACGGCACCGTCAATATCGACTGGTCGGTGGAAAACACCACTGAGGGCGCCCCTCAATCGCCCACGCTGACCATCACCCGGGTCACAGAGGACAACACCACCAAAGTGGTGGACAGTGAGCGCCTATCCGGTACCTCCGGAAGTTTCTCCCTGCTGTTACAGAGGGTGAAAGACGGCAATCTGAAGGACACCTATCAAGTGGTTTTGAGCGTGGAGAATCCTGGTGAGGAATCTCCCAGCACCGACTCCTTCCCCCTGTATGTCTACAATGCCGCCGCACTGAAGGTGCAGGACGACGAAGGTAACGTGATTTCTGCGCTGACCATGGACAATACCTCCAAGGTCAGCGGCACCCTGCCCACCGATACAGCTGGAATTTTGCAGCTGCGCCAGGAGCTGGGGCTGATCGAGTACATTGGCATCAACTATGACAAGTACAGATGGAACTCCTTTAAAGACGGCATCCAGTGGGCCTCCAGCAACAACAATGCCATTTCCGTCAACTACAAGCAGGGCGGACTGTATGAGGACATCAAAAACTTCTCCTTTAATTCCTACCTTCCCGAAACCAAAATGGCGCTGTCCGGCCGGGCCAACGGCACCGCAACCGTCACGGCTACCCATGCCGCCACGGGCATGAGCGCCGACGTACAGGTGACAGCGAAAACGCTGCAAAATAAGTTCTATCTCTTCCAGCTGACGCCTGCAGCGAAAACTACGCTGCAATACACCGACGGCACAGGTGCGTCCAAAACGGTCACGACCAACAGTGAAGGCGTGCTGGCGCTTTACGAACCCAACGGAATCGCCAGTGAGGTGTCTCTGCGGTCCGGCTCCGGTGGGGATATTTATCTGGGCACCATCTATAAAGAAAATCTGCGTTCCGGCGAGCGGGATGCCACAAAACTGCAGCTTTATCCCTTGAATACCTTCAGCCTTCGGCGAGTCGCCCGGGCATCTGTGACGCTCATCACGCCGGGCGGCGATCCGCTGGCGGACAAGCCGGTGACCGTTCGCGGCGGCGTTTATAAAAACGGAGGCTACTGCCAGGCAGCTCTGCTGGGCTCCACGGCAGGAAAACTTGTCAGCGGCATCACCGGCGACACCTATACCACGGATGCGGCGGGAAATATAACCGTCTATCTGGATTCCACCCAGTTCTGGTCGGCCGAAAAGGGCGAGAGCAGCACCACGCCGCTTTCCGCTCTGGATCAACTGGAGTACATTCTGGAGATCAGCGCAATTGACGGCGACAAGTACTATCCGCTGCTGCTGACCGTCAACGGCAAGCTGGGCGTGGACGATGTAATGCGCACCGCAGAGGGCGTTGTCTCTCTGGAGCGCGTGCCGACGGGGGAGGAAAACAAACCCTTCATCGTGGCGCAAAGCGTTGATTACGGTCTTGCCAACGGTCAGAAGGTGGATGTCCGCAGTTCGACTGGGAAGATCGGCCCTAACAGCAGCTTTAAAACAGCAACCCTGCACACCACCATGTTCCTCTGGGGCGAGGATATTACCAACGCGAAGAATTACAGTCTCAAGCTGGCGGACGAATACGGCGTTCTTCCCGCCGCCCAGCGCAGCAGTACCAAGCAGTATCCCTTCTCATCCATCCCCGTAGCGGAAAACGATCTGACCCTTACCGAGGCCACCATGACCACCTCTGGATGGATCGCCGACGGCAAGGATGTGGGTATGAAAACGCAGCTGAGCCTGAACGGCAGCCTGCTGCAGGAGAAAATACTGCCCTTCCGGGTCGTTGATCTGACCCGAGTGCCCAAGGTGACAGAGGATGACCGCGTCACCGGTATTCTGGCGACGATGACCTCCTCCAGTGGAGTGAATCAAGTTTACTTTGGCGAAGTGGACGGCAGTAACATTCTCAAGGTGCTGACCGGACGGCTGGATGATCTGAGCGGTCCGGTGGACACTTCCGTGTTCAAAATGATCATCACCCCCAGCGAAGATCCCTCCGTGTTCCGTGCCATGATTTGGGCCGGGTACAATACGCTGGAGATGGAGGACATGGACTATTCCGAGGACGGCGTGGCGTTGAGTGCGAATGTGCTGACGCAGAACCTGGAAGTGGGCGTGCCAGGTACCGGGGACCTGAGCCAGATGGCCCAAGGCACCTATGATCCCAAGGGGGAATACAAAGCCAACTCCATGGCTGGCAAGGTCACCAACACGGATCTCAACTTGCAGTTGGAGGGCTTTTACGAAGCGGAGATCCGCTATAACGCCGAAAAAAAGGAGTGGGAGGTTTTCACCGTAGGCGGCGGCTTTACCGCCGGCGTTGGCGTGGGCTTCTCCTTCAGCGTGAACGCCATGGCTGGCCCCGTGCCGTTGACAGCAACCTTTGAGCTGGGCGGTGCCATTCAGCTGGATTTCCGTACCGCAGTGCGCTACGGCCAGCAGGGACAGGGTACAGAGCTTGCCTGGAGCGATCCCACGGCCACGGCAGTGAATGACTTTTTGACCACGCTGCGTATCAACGCCTATGTCCACGCGTTTGGCGGCATTGGCTTTGACTATTCGATCGTGGCGCTGAAGATCGGCCTATTCGGCAATTTGGATGTGGACAGTCAGAATAAGTTCCTCTCCCGCACCTATCTTGCCGACAAGGAAAAGCGCCAGATCAACGGTCAGGCCCTGGGGATCTCAAGCGAAGTGGGAATCAAATTTGTAGCCAGCTTCCTGTTTATCTCCTACGAGGCGGTGATCGCCTCCGGAACCCTTGGAGCCACCAGGACTTTTAATGACTGGGACACAATCGACGACTACTGGAATAACGCCACCAGTGGGCTGAGCCTTGCCTCGCTGCAGATGGCGGCGGCTCAGAGCGGAATGCGGGTGGCTTCTGCCAGTGCAACGCTCCAAAGCCGGGACTATCTGGAGCAATATGCCCGTACCTGGGGCCAGCCCCAGCAGCGGATGATGCTGTTCTCTCTGAACTCCACCAATGGGCTGCAAAACATCCAGACCAATGCCAACCCCACATCCTATCCACAGCTCAGCGATGATGGGACGGTATTGGCCTACATCAACGACGGCGACAACAGCGATATTTACGCCAGCCGGGCACATTTCTCCACCCTCAATAGCGACGTCTATTCTCCCTCCAGCCAAATTGACAATCTCACAGAGTTCCCCGGCTACGGCGACACGAGCGTTTCTTTGTCCGGCACTGGCAGCTTCGCGGCGGCGGCTTGGGTTCGCATGGGCACCGACCTGCCGGGTAAAAATGCGGGTGCTGCCGTGACATTGGAAGAGCAAAACCTGCTGATGAACAGCACGGAGATCGTAGTGTCCGTCTATAATGGCACAAACTGGACTTCCACCCGCCTAACCAAGGACGGCACGCCGGATCTGGCCCCAGCCACGGCAGTGGGCGGCGACGGCAAGGCCATCGTGTTCTGGCGCAGCGTCTACACCCCCGATCCCGTGAGCGCTTCAGGCAGCAACAACCTGCTGAACTTCACGACCAGAGATTGCATCATGTACAGTTGCTATGACAGCAGTAACAGCCGCTGGAGCGATGCCAAAATGCTTTATAACGGTGCTACCGGCAGCGTGAAGGCGTTGCAGGCGGCCATGCTGCCCGACGGAACCGCTATGGCGGTTTACTCGCTGGACCGCAGCGGAACCGGAGATACCTCCGCCTACGAGATCGCCTATTGTACCGTGGCTGCTGACGGAACGCCCGGTACAGCCATGCTGGCGACCTGTGACAGCAATCTTGACGAAAACCCCCAGGTCGTTGCAGCCAACTTCGGCATCGGGGATGACCGATTTGTCATCGGTTGGCACAGTGTCCGAGACGGCAGCAGCGATATTCAGCTGTTGGCTGTGGACGGCAGCGGCACCATGTCCAACAGTTTCCCCGGCTCTCTGTCTGCCCTGACCAGCAGCGGCAACGCTGTCGTGGGCGGAGACTTCCGCTTCGCTTCCCTCAGCGGGGATCATTGCAGCCTCAATGACCTTACCATCGTCTGGAATGAGACTGTCAATGATGCCAAGGGTGCGGTAGATCACGGCATTTTGAAGGCGGCCAAGCTGCGCTATGCCGAAAATACCTACACGCTCTCCGCACCATTGAAACTGGCAGAGCTGCCGAAACGTACGCTGGCTGACCACTTTGATGCCTATGTCAGCGACACCAATCAGGTGCAGGCTGCCATTCAGGCCACCCTGTATGACGATGTAAACACGAAGGTAATCAACGGCGTGACCGTTCCGGGTGAGAAAACGAACCTCTATACCGCTACCTCTGATTTTATCACCGATGCGGTGGCAGTGGAACAGATCGGTGTGGATTATGCAACGCTGGCGCTGAACAGCCTGACACCCATTCGCTTTACCATCCGCAACACCGGGCTGAACGATGTGACAAACCTAAAGGTCAGCCTTGGCAGCGGGGAAACCGCCACCTTTACGGAAACACTGCTGCCCAATGAAAGCACCACCCTTACCGTCTGGCACCATGTGGAGGACCACGTGACCGACCCGCGCTATACCATCACCGCCGCCGGCGGCATCAACGAAAACGGCAAAGTGTATCTGGATTATCCCGACATTGGCATCTCGCAAATGGAAGTGGTTGCGGAGAGCGCCGGCAAGCGCACGGTGCGCATGACCCTCTATAATTCCTCTGCCGCCACGCTGGCCAGCGGAAAGGGCCGCGAGGTGAAGATTGCGTTCTATGCGGATGATCTGCATACCAAACATGCAGAGGTAGCCTGCACCACAAACGGCGCACAGGTTAGTGGTATTAGTCGTAATGAAATCACCATTTCCGACAACAGCGCCCTCGCCCGCATCGATCAGGGAACCTTTACACTGGATCTGACCTATGATCTGGGCGAGTATATGACATCCATTGGCAAAACCGAGATCCCCAATGTGGGTACCTATCTGTACGCCGAGGCGTGGGCGGAAGGCAAGATCGGTGGAACGGGAAGCAATCAGCGCCTGCCGGAGTATGACGGCAGTGACAGCGAGGCCAGCGTCCATATGACCGGCGCACTGGCCCGCACCGGAGAGCGGCTGACGATGGATGTGGCACAGGGGAACGACGGCAACGGTCACAGCACCGCCGCCATTACCCTGCGCAACAACTCCCTGCAGTCTCAGACTATCGCAGAGCTGGTGGCCACGCTGCTGGATGCTGCCGGGACCGTTCTGGAAACGAAAAAGACCAGTATTGGCGGTGCCATCTCCGGGGAAACCTTCCGGACGGAAACCGTCACTTTCTCCAAGCTTGGCACCCGCGTAGTGGTGCGAGCCGCAGTGCCCGGTAATGACCTTCTGACCTTTGAAGGTCTGGCAGTGGGGCTCGGCGATTTTACCGCCAACGGAACGAACTATACCTATACGCTGCAAAATGATAGCGGAGCAACATCTACGCTGGTCACAGCGGTGTCTGGAAACGACGAGCCCGTGAGCATCAACGGGCAGGCTCTGTCCACCGGCGGCAGCGCAACCGTTGCCATCCCCAAGAGCGGCACAACCAACATTGTCGTGGGAATCGGTGCTAAAACTTACACGCTGACGATTCTGCGCAATAGCGGCACAGGCGGCAATGAAGGCGGTGGCGGCAGCGGCTACAGCTACTACACCATCAAGGCAACTGCCGGGGCTGGCGGCTCCATTTCTCCCTCCGGCAATGTCAGCGTCCGCGAGGGCCGGGATCAGACCTTCACCATCACCCCGGATAAGGGCTACGCCGTCTCCAACGTCAAGATCGACGGCAAGAGCATCGGCGCGGTGAAGTCCTACACCTTTGAGAATGTCAGCAGAACCCATACCATTGAGGTCATCTTTATGAAAGCCAACGGCAACCCCCAGACCGGCGTGTTTGTGGATGTAGCCACCGGCAGCTATTATGAGGACGCTGTGGATTGGGCTGTTGAGAACGGCATCACGAAAGGCACCACCGCAACGACCTTCAGCCCTAACGCTACCTGCACCAGAGCGCAGGCCGTGACCTTCCTGTGGCGTGCCGCTGGCAGTCCCGAACCCGAAACCCGCGCCATGCCGTTTACCGACATCCCTGTGGGCAGCTATTATTACGACGCTGTGCTGTGGGCGGTGGAGAATGGCATCACCAAGGGCACCAGCGACACCACGTTCACCCCCAACATGACCTGCACCCGCGCCCAGATCGTCGCATTCCTGTGGCGTTCCGAGAAGTCCCCGGCAGCGGGTACAGCCAATCCCTTTGCCGATGTAAAGTCCACCGCCTACTATGCTGATGCGGTACTGTGGGCGGTCAAGGAGAACATCACCAAGGGAACCACCAACATCACTTTCAGTCCCGATGCGGATTGCACCAGAGCGCAGATTGTGACCTTCCTCTGGCGCTGCAAGAAGTGAACGGCTGACATACGGCTAAACATCAAAGCCGCTGGCATGACCCCATAAGCGAACATCGGACAGCGTAGCGGACGGGCATCTCGCCCCGAAGCTGCGCTGTTCTCTTTTCGCTACAAGAAACAAATCAATGACATTTTGAGCTGCGCCGCTATCCCAGCGCGGCAAGGAGACAGCATTATGAAAAGAATTACAAGAATCATTCGTCCGATCATCTGATGGCCGTCCTCCTCTTTGCCATGACCACGGCAGTCATGGGCTGCTATCAGAAAGAGGCGGAGCCTATCGACATTCCCGGCAGAACGCCTTCCGGCACATCTGCAGCTCAGCCATCAGCGACTCCCGCAGGCGAAGTTATCCCCTCGGTGGACAGGCAGACAGAGTTGGCGGAAGCCAGAGCGAAGAATCCCGACACCGTGGCATGGCTGTATATCCCCGGTGCGGAGGTGGACG
>ERZ773175.2005-NODE-2005-length-10321-cov-3.199104_pt1 | contig 10321 bp, 8 predicted proteins | sample MGYA00581004_ERZ773175 | MGnify/ENA primary metagenome ERZ773175 (study PRJEB29015, sample SAMEA2737834) | human gut metagenome | biome: human gut; feature: human-associated habitat; material: faeces | place: China | collected 2012 ...
AAAAGACATCAGTAGAAGGGAAAACATGGAGTACCATGCAGACAGGGACAGCTACATCTGCCTCAACGGAAGGGAACTAACTGTCACAAATGAACGCAGAAGTAAAACAACTAGCGGATATGTCAGTGTAAAAACTTATTACAGAAGTCCAGACTGTACCGGCTGTCCTTATAAAACGGAATGTATCAAGGGAAACAACTGCAAAACACCTATGGAAAAACGTAATAAAGTGCTGATGGTCTCGAAGACGATGAGTCAAAAACGTGCAGAAGATCTGGAACGGATCACAAGTGAGTATGGAACGATGCTCCGTATGAATCGCAGTATTCAGGCAGAAGGTTCTTTTGCTGACGTAAAAGAGGACATGAATTTTCGAAGATATCTGTACCGTGGAAAGGCAAATGCACTGGCAGAGAGCATCCTTCTGGCGATGGGACGAAATATCAATAAGCTCCATTGCAAGATTCAGACCGGAAGAACGGGAAGTTATCTTTTTCCATTAAAAAGGGCATAGATTTTGATAGTTGAAAACAAAACAGCCTGAAATAAGGCATGCCGAAAGGGATGCCTGGAAATGAACTGCGTTTATAAAGAATGGCATCGAAAACGTGACCGATTTCGATGCCATTTGGGCATAAAGCAGGGCTGCCGCCCAGCAAAAAATATTTGCTAATGCGACAGCCCCTAATAATATTGAATATAAATTTGGTAATTATTCCACCGTCACAGATTTCGCCAGATTTCTCGGCTGATCCACATCGAGGCCTTTCTGGACGGAAGCGTAGTAGGCGATGAGCTGGAGGACGACGGCGATCGGGAATACGGTGAATTTATCATCTTCCTTCGGGATGCGGATGATCACATCGGCGATTCCCTCGTCGACAGCGGTATCTTCCGTTACAAGGAGTACCACATAGGCACCTCTCGCCTTTACCTCACGGATGTTGGAGATGGTCTTTGCGAAGATGTGTTTCTGGGTCGCGATGGCGATCACCGGGACATGGTCTGTGATCAGGGCGATGGTTCCGTGCTTTAATTCACCTGCTGCGTAAGCCTCCGCATGAACATAGGATATCTCCTTCAACTTCAGAGCCCCCTCCAGTGAAAGAGTATAATCCATGCCCCTTCCGATAAAGAATGCATCCGGAGCCATCTTTATATAATTAGCAACAGTCTTGACTTCATCTGCCTGAAGCAGGGTTTCTTCTATTACCGGAATTGTTCCCAACAGTTTGCTGATAAATTCCTTTGCCTGCTCTTCTGAATAAATTCCTTTTACAAGTCCAAGCCTGCAGCCGATTAAATACATTGCCGCCATCTGAACCGAATATGCCTTTGTACTTGCAACTGCAATCTCCGGTCCGGCATGTGTATATAACACATAATCACTTTCTCTTGCGATCGTAGACCCTTTTACATTTACGATCGAAATAACCTTGGAACCACATCTTTTTGCCAGACGCATTGCTTCCAATGTGTCAATTGTCTCTCCCGACTGGGAAGTTACGATAACCAATGTCTTCTCATTGATCAGTGGTTCTTTATAACGGAATTCTGATGCGATCTCCACATTTACCGGTATACGAAGCTCTGATTCGATCATTGCTTTTCCTACGATTCCGGCATGCATAGCAGTTCCGCATGCAATGACTGTGATATTTTCACAATTTTTAAATACTTCATCATCAATCCCGTCTTCTGTAAAATCAGGGAGTGAATTCACAATTCTTGGTGTGATCGTATTTCTCAGGGATTCCGGCTGCTCATAAATCTCTTTTAACATGAAATGTGGAAATCCACCTTTCTGAGCGGCTGTGATATCCCATGTAATCTCTAACATCTGTGGCTTTACTTCATTGCCTTTCAGATCCTCAACCCGGATTCCTTCCTGTGTCATTGTAAGGATATGATATTCCGGCACAACAAAATAATCTTTTGAGAATGAAATGATCGCTGTCAGGTCTGACGCAATGATAGATCCTTCTTCGCTGTGTGCTGCTACCATCGGGCTGACATTTCTTACTGCATATATGATTCCAGGTCTGTCTGCAAACATAATGCAAAGCGCAAATGAACCCGCAATTATCTTAACCGCCTTCCGAATCGCTGCGATCGGATCACCATCATACAGAGTATCCAACAGGGCTGCCACAACTTCAGAATCTGTTTCTGATACAAGCTTATCTGCCAGTCCATACTCTCTTATGATGTCACTGTAATTCTCAATGATACCATTGTGGATAAGAGCAACATTTCCACATCTGTGCGGATGCGCATTCGCATCTGTAACTCCACCATGTGTTGCCCATCTTGTATGTCCGATGCCGCAAGTCGATGAATAATCTCCATCCTTACACAGTTCCCTGAGTTCGCTGACTCTTCCTGCCTTCTTCCGGATCGTTAATGTATCATCGTCATTTAAAAGTGCAATACCCGCACTGTCATAGCCTCTGTACTCTAACCGCTCCAGTCCATCGATCAGGATATCCTTCGCCGGCTTTCTGCCTGTAAAACCTATGATTCCACACATATATTCAATTATCTCCTTTCGGCTTATGATGCATATTTCTTTTTCTGTTCGTATATCTGTCTTTATCGTCCGCCAGATATTTTACTGCATCATCAAATTATCCGGTCATGCTGCTTTGTTTTGGAATCTCTTCCATATTTGGCATGCATGTGCGCATCCGGACTCTGCGTAGAGGCATCCGCCGAATTTTCGATAACCTCTATCCTCGTCACCCTTTTCGTCGTTGATCCAAAGGGACATGGCGCTAAGATTTCTAAATCTTTCAAAATCTGCTTTCCTCCATACTATAAGCAGACATTAAAATTTTATCATAGACCACCCAATAAATCAACGACTTCATATCTGTAGGGCTGCGTTTTCTATTAATTAGCTGATGAATGAACCACCTGGCAGATTCTTCTCGGTTGTAAGAAGGGACAGATTGCCCTCTGCATCCTCTGCACACAGCAGCATACCTTCTGATACAACTCCTGCAAGCTTGCATGGCTTCAGGTTTACGATCGCAACAACGCGCTTTCCAACCATTTCTTCCGGTGAATAGGAACCTTTAATTCCCGATACGATCTGTTTCACATTGTTCTCACCGAATTTAACCTGAGAACATAAAAGTTTTCTGGAATTCTGTACTTCCTCACATGCAATGATCTCGCCGATCATCAACTGCATCTTTTCAAATTCTTCGATCGTGATCTGCTGTTTATTCAGAACAGACGGATCATTGTTAAGTGCAGCGACCTTAGCTTCTGCCAATGTTTTTGAAAGTTCTGTTTTTCCTACACCTGTAGGTCCCAAAAACAGAAATGAACCAATTGGTCTATTGGCACTTTTTAGTCCCACTCTTCCTCTTCGTACAGCTTTTGCCACGGCAGTTACAGCTTCTGTCTGGCCTACAACACGCTTATGCAATATTGATTCTAACTTTAATAATCTCTGCTGTTCGTTCTTTCCCATTTTTGTTACCGGGATTCCTGTCCACATTGATACTATTTCTTCTATTGTATTTTCATCAATAACAGGTCTGTATTCTTTCTCTGTTCCCTGCCACTTCGCAATAGCCTTATCAAGAGCTGCCTGCGCTTTGTCTAAATCCTTTTTGCGCACTGCTGCTCCTTTGAAATCTCCGTGTCTTACGCACATTTCAAGTTCAAGATTTAATTCAGCTACGTCAAGTTCTTTATTTGTTACTGACTTTGGCTTTGGTTTTTCCTTAATTCTTACTTTTGAACATGCCTCATCTATTAAGTCAATTGCCTTGTCCGGAAGATTTCTGTCATTAATATATCTTGTTGAAAGTTTTACTGCAGCTTCCACTGCTTCATCTGAAATATTAACCTTATGAAATTCTTCATAAGCACTTTTTAATCCATGCAAAATCTCAATAGTCTGGGCTTCTGTAGGCTCCTCAACAGTAACCGGCTGAAATCTTCTCTCAAGGGCTGCATCTTTTTCAAAATACTTTCTGTATTCTGCAATTGTTGTTGCCCCTATAACCTGAAGACGTCCTTTTGTTAATGATGGTTTCAAAATATTTGAGGCATCCATTGAACCTTCTGCGCCACCGGCACCGATAATTGTATGAATTTCATCAATAAAAAGAATAATGTTTCCTGAATTTTCAACTTCATCCATTATTCTTTTTAATCTTTCCTCAAACTCGCCTCTATATTTTGAGCCTGCAACAGTACCTGAAAGATCAAGACTTATTAATCTTTTTTCTTCCATTGTTTCAGGAACAAGTCCCTGTACAATCTTCTGGGCTATTGCCTCAACTATTGCTGTCTTACCAACACCCGGCTCTCCTATAAGACAAGGATTATTCTTTGTTCTTCTGCTTAAAATCTGAATAATTCTTCTTATTTCAACATCTCTTCCAACTACAGGGTCAAGCTGACCTGCCTTTGCTGCCTTAGTCAAATCTCTTCCGAACTGGTCTAATGTTGGTGTTGTAGAAACGTTGTCATCTCTTTGACGCTTTTCTGTCTGGATGTACTGTCTTATCTCTCTTGGATCTCTATTTGTAAGTTTTAAAATATCTGCACAAATCTTTTTAATATTTACCCGAAAACTTGTAAGAATACAATGTGCCTCACAATCAGGATCTGCAACTATGGCAAGAAGAATATGCTCTGTTCCAATCTGAGGCAATCCCTGTTTTGATGCCTCTACATAAGCTCTTTCCAATATTGCCTTGGCCCTTGCTGTTGTTTCCAGATTTCTGCTTCTGGACCTTGTACGCACTCTGCCTTCTATTCCCATGTCCTCACTAATGGCTTTCATTATATCTGCATAAACAAGATTATAGTTATACAAAATATTTGCTGCCACACCTTCTGATACTTTGGAAATGCCTGCCAATAAATGTTCCGTGCCGATATAATTCATACCAAAACTTATAGCCACTTCTTTAGCATATTCCATAGCTTCAATAGCCTGTCTGGTAAAATTACCTCTTTCCATTACCTTTCCTCCATATTTTTCTGCTAACATACCCCAGACCGAAGTCTGGGGTATTCCTAATTAATCTAAATCAATAAATTCAAAATCTTCATCATCCTCATCGTCATCCGGAAGCATGTCTTTTAATGTTTCTTTCATATCTTCTTCCGCTTCTAACTGAGCTTTTTCAGATTCTTTCTCTATTTCATCTTCAGTTGTTTCTGCCGCATCTTCTATGTCATCTAAATCTAATACAACATCCTGATTCAAATCAGTAGCTTCTTCAACCTGTGGAATTTCCACATCATCTGCTTCAGGGAAATCTTCAACAACCTCATCTAAAACTTCTGGTTCTTCAACAGTTTCAGGAATTGAAACATCTTCAGGTTCTTCTATTTCTTTAACCTGTTCTTCCATAGGTTCAATTTCATCTGATTCTTCCACGTCATTTGATTCTGTTGAATCTTCTGCATCTTTCTTGTCTTTTCCATTGCCATTGTTTTTGTCATCATATTTTTTCTGCTTGGCAAGTCTTTTTTCTTTTCTGTTAAGCTTAATATTTATAATAACAAAAATAAGAATAATTATAACAATTACAAGTCCGCATGCAATCTTAAGAAGCATATTGTATTTTGATGCTAATGTATTATATTTGTTCTTTACATTGTTGTATGCCTTATTTGCTGCTTCAATCTGAGTATTTACATCATCTTCTGCAATATATCTCTGGAAACATTTTTCATTGTCATCGTAGCAATAAAGGTTTGTATCGCCATTCCAGTTCATTGCATATAGAAGATATAACCCCTCTTCTTCATTTAAAACCCAGGCATTAACTTCCTGATCAATTACAGTAATCTGTTTCTTTGTGTACTTCTTTAAGCAAGATGCCTTTTCAGAAGGGTTAACTACTGTATACATTCTGCTGGCAATCTTAATATTTCTTAATGAAGAAAACTTCTTTGTTTCATAATCATAGATGTAAAATCCTTTAGTGCTTCCCTTCTTTAAATAGAAAGCTGTAATGTCTTTCTTGTCACCTTTGATTACTTCATACTGCTTACCGTCATACTCAGCTTTTGTTCTTGAAAAACCTTCATAAGATCATCCTTAAAATCTTCTACTATCTTGTATTCACCTTTGCCAACTGTAATGTCTGACTTAGAAGCCTTCTTTGATTTCTTACTGCTTGTTGAACTGCTGTCTTTAGCAGTTGTTTCATCTGTTGAACTTCCGGCTTTGTATGTTGCCTGTTCAGCCTCTGTAAGCTTTGTAGTATTAATTTCATATTTGTTTTTTGCGCCTGTACTTGATGTAACAACTACTGCCGTGTAGTTTTTACCAAAATCCATTTTAGTATTAATTCCATCTTTCTCTATAGCCCATGTTGAACCTGAAGTTGCAGGACTTGCAACAATCTCAATAGATTCTGTATCTGACATAACTGTTATGTCATATGTATAAGTTGTTGAACTAAAATTAAGTTCTGCCTTTGTCTTCTTTCCTGCTGCATTTACAGCATAAACTTTCATAGACTGTAAATCTGTTGTCTGGTCAGCCAAAACACTTACCTGAACGCCCGTTGTAAGCATTGCCAAAGTTAAAATCAGCATAACCATCTTTCTTAAATTTTTCATTTAAATACCTTCCTTATTTTGATATTTTAAGTATATAACTATGCCTCATCAATAGCCTTGCCAATATCATTTCTCATATATTTATTTTCGAACTGAATTAATTTTGTAGCTTCATAGGCATTTGCTCTGGCTTCCTTTAAATCTTTTCCTTTTGCAGTTACCCCAAGTACACGTCCACCGTTAGTAACAATCTTGTCACCTTCAGCCTTTGTGCCTGCGTGGAAAACATAATATCCTTCTTTGTTTTCAAAATTTTCAAGACCTTTGATTTCAAAGCCTTTTTCATATGAAACAGGATATCCGTCACTTGCCAATACAACACATACTGCTGCATTGTCTTCAAACTGTAAATCTATCTGATCTAAGGTTCCGTCAACACATGCTTCAAAAACATCAATAATATCATTCTTCATTCTTGGAAGAACTACCTGAGCTTCAGGATCACCGAATCTTGCATTGTATTCAAGAACCTTTGGTCCGTCTTCTGTTAACATTAAGCCAAAGAAAATAACTCCCTTAAACTCTCTTCCTTCTGCTGCCATGGCATCAACTGTTGCCTGGTAAACATACTTCTTGCAAAATTCATCAACTTCTTCTGTATAAAAAGGACTAGGTGAAAATGTTCCCATTCCTCCTGTATTAAGACCCTGATCACCATCTTTTGCTCTTTTGTGATCCTGTGCTGATGTCATAATCTTTATAGTTTTTCCATCAACAAATGAAAGTACTGAAACTTCACGACCTGTCATAAATTCTTCTATTACAATAGTATTTCCTGCATTACCAAACTTCTTATCAAGCATTAATTCCTTAACGCCATCCATTGCTTCTTCCTTAGTATTGCAAATCAAAACACCTTTTCCAAGAGCAAGTCCGTCTGCTTTTAATACAATAGGATATTTAGATGTTTCAAGATACTTCATTGCTTCTTCAGGTGAATCAAAGTTCTCGTATCCTGCTGTAGGAATATTATATTTCTTCATTAAGTCTTTTGAGAAAGCTTTTGAACCTTCAAGAATGGCTGCATTCTTTCTTGGTCCGAATACCCTAAGTCCTGCTTCTTCAAACTTATCAACAATACCGCCTACCAATGGATCATCCATACCTATAACTGTTAAGTCGATTTCTTTTTCCTTTGCAAAATCAACTAATTTATCAAATTCCATTGCTCCAATGTTTACACATTCAGCAACCTGACCGATTCCTGCATTTCCCGGTGCACAATAGATTTTATCAACCTTAGGGCTTTTTGCCACTGCTGTTGCAATTGCATGTTCTCTTCCGCCACTTCCAACAATAAGTACTTTCATTTTATATCTCCTTGTCTTACTATCCTTAATGGATTCTATTCAATAAAATTATTCTCCAATTGCTATTTTGCCATTGGCAATATCGTTAATTGCCTGTGGTAAAATCTTCCACTCTGCCTGCTCCATAACTCTCTTCTGAAGGATTTCAGGTGTATCACCTTCTAATACCTCAACAGCCTTCTGATATATAATAGGACCTGTATCTGTTCCTTCATCTACGAAATGAACTGTAGCTCCTGTAATTTTAACTCCACGCTCCAATGCTTTTTCGTGAACGTGTAATCCATAAAATCCGTTTCCGCAGAAAGATGGGATTAATGATGGATGTATATTTATAATTCTGTTTCTATATTTATTAATTAATTCTTCCGGTAAAACCACAAGAAAACCTGCAAGTACAATCAGGTCAAGATTGTATGAATCTATTGTTCTGATTAATGCCTTATTAAATTCATCTCTTGTAGCATAATCCTTAATACATACGCTTTCTGCCTTAATTCCGTTGTCTTTTGCTCTGGTTAAAGCATATGCGTCTTTCTTATTGCTAATTACAACTTCTAACTTAGCATTTGTAATTACTCCACTATGTACACCGTCTATAATAGCCTGTAAATTAGTTCCACCACCTGAAACCATTACTCCTACCTTTAACATAATTCCTCCTATTAAGTACCAAAAAAGTTATTGATACTAAGCAGTATTTATTTTCTTTAGAAAAGCATATAGGCTAGTTGAAAAACTAGCCTTTTCATTTAAATATTTACTATACTAATTCTGCACACTTTTCTCCGGCTTCTACCTGTCCTAATTCGTAGCATGTTTCTCCTGCTGCCTTTAAAGCTTCCATTGTCTTGTCTACGTCTGCAGGATCAATTGCCAATACCATACCGATACCCATGTTGTAAGTATTGTACATCATTTCTTCTTCAATATCTCCTGTCTTTGCAAGAAGTTTGAAGATTGCAGGTACTTCGTAGCTGTCTTTCTTAACTACTGCCTTTACTCCGTCAGGAAGCATTCTTGGAATGTTTTCGTAGAAACCACCACCTGTAATGTGGCTGCATCCCTTGATTGTTACTCCTGCTTCTTTTACTTTCTTTAACGCCTTAACATAAATTCTTGTAGGTGCAAGTAACGCTTCACCTAAAGTCTTTCCTAACTCATCATAATATGTATTAAGAGATTCTTCTGTCATTTCGAATACTTTTCTTACTAAAGAAAATCCGTTGCTATGAACACCTGAAGATGCAATACCGATTAACTTATCGCCAGGCTTAATGTTTTCACCTGTAATAAGGTCTTTCTTGTCTACAACGCCTACTGCAAATCCGGCAAGATCATATTCGTCAACAGGCATAAGTCCCGGATGTTCTGCTGTTTCACCACCAACTAATGCAGCTCCTGACTGCTTACATCCTTCAGCTACACCACTAACGATTGTTGCAATCTTTTCAGGATAGTTCTTTCCACATGCAATGTAGTCAAGGAAGAAAAGAGGTTCTCCACCTGCACATACAACATCATTAACACACATTGCAACTGCATCAATACCGATTGTATCGTGCTTATCCATAATAAAAGCAAGCTTAACCTTTGTTCCACAGCCATCTGTTCCTGAAAGAAGAACCGGGTCTTCCATCTGCTTAATCTTCTCAAGTGAAAATGCACCTGAAAATCCGCCGAGTCCTCCGAGAACTTCCGGTCTCATCGTCTCTTTTACATATTTTTTCATCAGTTCCACTGATTTGTAGCCTGCTTCGATATCAACACCGGAATTCTTGTAATCCATTAATTTTTCCTCCTGAATCTGTTGTTTTTTAGTAATTTTTATAACCAACTTCCTGTAATCTGGCATCTTTTGCCTGAACCTGTTCTTTTAACTCTTTTGAATACTCTTTTAATTTTGCGAGCAGAGCCTCATCTGAAGTAGCAAGAATCTTTGCTGCAAGCAGTCCTGCATTTGCACCTCCATTGATCGCTACTGTTGCAACCGGGATACCGGATGGCATCTGAACGATCGAGTATAAAGAATCTCTTCCGCCAAGGGATGTGGTATGCATTGGGATACCAATAACAGGCATCGGGAAAATTGCTGCACACATACCCGGTAAATGCGCTGCCATTCCTGCACCTGCAATAATCACCTTAAATCCTTTTGCTTCTGCGCTCTTGGCATATTCAAAAAATACGTCCGGCTCTCTGTGCGCGGAGATGATCGTCATCTCATAATCAATTCCAAGCTTATCTAAAATATCTGCAGCTTTTGCCATAACCGGCATATCTGAATCGCTGCCCATTACAATACCAACTTTTGCCATAATCGTTCTCCTTCCAGATTCCTACAGTTTCACACTTCCACTGTTACCTATGTGTATTGTACCCGTCATTCTTTTAGAAGTCCAATTAAT
>ERZ773175.2010-NODE-2010-length-10303-cov-2.569379_pt1 | contig 10303 bp, 4 predicted proteins | sample MGYA00581004_ERZ773175 | MGnify/ENA primary metagenome ERZ773175 (study PRJEB29015, sample SAMEA2737834) | human gut metagenome | biome: human gut; feature: human-associated habitat; material: faeces | place: China | collected 2012 ...
CTGGAATTATTGATTGCTCAAACCATTTTGCAAGGCTTCGATGCTCAGTATGGTCGATTCCTCGAAGTGACCTCCGGTGCGCAGCAGCGTTTCGAACAGGCCGACTGGCATGCTGTCCAGCAGGCGATGAAAAACCGTATCCATCTTTACGATCATCACGTTGGTCTGGTCGTGGAGCAACTGCGCTGCATTACTAACGGCCAAAGTACGGACGCGGCATTTTTACTGCGCGTCAAAGAGCATTACACCCGGCTGTTGCCGGATTACCCGCGCTTCGAGATTGCGGAGAGCTTTTTTAACTCCGTGTACTGTCGGTTATTTGACCACCGCTCGCTTACTCCCGAGCGGCTTTTTATCTTTAGCTCTCAGCCAGAGCGCCGCTTTCGTACCATTCCCCGCCCGCTGGCGAAAGACTTTCACCCCGATCACGGCTGGGAATCTCTACTGATGCGCGTTATCAGCGACCTACCGCTGCGCCTGCGCTGGCAGAATAAAAGCCGTGACATCCATTACATTATTCGCCATCTGACGGAAACGCTGGGGACAGACAACCTCGCGGAAAGTCATTTACAGGTGGCGAACGAACTGTTTTACCGCAATAAAGCCGCCTGGCTGGTAGGCAAACTGATCACACCTTCCGGCACATTGCCATTTTTGCTGCCGATCCACCAGACGGACGACGGCGAGTTATTTATTGATACCTGCCTGACGACGACCGCCGAAGCGAGCATTGTTTTTGGCTTTGCGCGTTCTTATTTTATGGTTTATGCGCCGCTGCCCGCAGCGCTGGTCGAGTGGCTACGGGAAATTCTGCCAGGTAAAACCACCGCTGAATTGTATATGGCTATCGGCTGCCAGAAGCACGCCAAAACCGAAAGCTACCGCGAATATCTCGTTTATCTACAGGGCTGTAATGAGCAGTTCATTGAAGCGCCGGGTATTCGTGGAATGGTGATGTTGGTGTTTACGCTGCCGGGCTTTGATCGGGTATTCAAAGTCATCAAAGACAAGTTCGCGCCGCAGAAAGAGATGTCTGCCGCTCACGTTCGTGCCTGCTATCAACTGGTGAAAGAGCACGATCGCGTGGGCCGAATGGCGGACACCCAGGAGTTTGAAAACTTTGTGCTGGAGAAGCGGCATATTTCCCCGGCATTAATGGAATTACTGCTCCAGGAAGCAGCGGAAAAAATCACCGATCTCGGCGAACAAATTGTGATTCGCCATCTTTATATTGAGCGGCGGATGGTGCCGCTCAATATCTGGCTGGAACAAGTGGAAGGTCAGCAGTTGCGCGACGCCATTGAAGAATACGGTAACGCTATTCGCCAGCTTGCCGCTGCTAACATTTTCCCTGGCGACATGCTGTTTAAAAACTTCGGTGTCACCCGTCACGGGCGTGTGGTTTTTTATGATTACGATGAAATTTGCTACATGACGGAAGTGAATTTCCGCGACATCCCGCCGCCGCGCTATCCGGAAGACGAACTTGCCAGCGAACCGTGGTACAGCGTCTCGCCGGGCGATGTTTTCCCGGAAGAGTTTCGCCACTGGCTATGCGCCGACCCGCGTATTGGTCCGCTGTTTGAAGAGATGCACGCCGACCTGTTCCGCGCTGATTACTGGCGCGCACTACAAAACCGCATACGTGAAGGGCATGTGGAAGATGTTTATGCGTATCGGCGCAGGCAAAGATTTAGCGTACGGTATGGGGAGATGCTTTTTTGAGTAAAGCTTCCATATAATTTTTCTCCGCAATGTATCGAGGGTTATCCGTAAAGCCAAAGCTTTCAGCCATCTTATTTAATGTATTAAGGATTAATTCAGCAATAACCCGGTGACCCAATTCAAAAGCCAACTCAAAGGCAGAGTATTTTTGTGGGGCTTTGTGTTGCCAAAAATCCATAATATCTTCAGCGGTAAATCCAAACAGGCGTGCATGGTTAGATAAAGCAAGATAAACCGTCTCTACAACATTTTGTTGTTTATGCTGTATCGCTGAAAACAAACCGGGATATTCATTAGAATTATTTGCCAGGAGGAGGGGTTTCATATTTTTTTTATCGAATTTAAACGTATTAAACAGAGTGGGTAATACGTTAAAAATAGTATTAATAACGTTCATATGTCCACTATTATAGGCAGTCAACATTTCTGTTCTATGTAGTTCTGGCATTTTCTGGAGCTGAATCATCAGTTGCGTAAGTTGGTGATTCTGACCAATTGCCATTAGCAAATTCATCGTTGCAGGTGATAATGGAGGGGTTATTTCATCCACAGATCCTTTTAACATCAATAGCTGTTCTTTCGGAAGTGCTGGAATTATTGCAACAGATTGGTTAATAACATGATCATTTGACCATTTCAGGAGGGTATAATCTACATTCATAAAATCCATCAGAGAATAGTGTTTAATATCCTCTTTGCTTTCGCTCATAATTCTTATTTTATCGTTAGTTACATTAGGATCATAAACCGAAACCACGTAATGGGTACATCCTTCAGTTGTGTTCTTTATTCTTAGCCGGACCGTCAAAGCATGGTTATCCACCAGTAATATGGCTGCCATAACACTGATGCCATTTGATTCCATCTTGTCAAAATATGCTTTAATAACTAGCCCGAAATCACCGCAGGCAGCAACGCAACGCCCCTCAGGACGGCTGGAAACCAACGCCAAAGTCTGGTTTTTGCATTTTTTGTTGAAGTGCGTGAGAAATTTTTCAGCTGAAGAGTAATCATCTTGATGGGGTTTGTAATCAACATTCTGATAAATATCATTAATATATTGTGCAGCAATGTGTCGGCATACTATACGGTTTTGGGGTCGCCCCGGAAAATAACATTGACCATTAAGTTTAATTCTTGGGAATTCTTTTTCTTTTCTATCTGATTTTAGGTTTAATTCTTGTTTATCAAGAGTGTCTGAGCGTTGAGGTAAAATTTCCATTAGGTATTCTTCAAATATTGGGGCAATGGTTTGAGTAAGTGTCGTGTTTTCGTTTTTATTAATTATCGTAATTTCTTTCTTATCAGCTTGTAAGACGGACGTGGAAAATTTAATGACAAAATCCTTGTTGCTAAAGATATGACGACCATTTTGTCTACAGTTCTCTGAGAAGCTTTTTAATAGAGGCGTCGCCAGCTCCTTGCCAGAAAATTTATCCTCGAGTTCTTTATAAAACAATTCACTCAGGGTTTGGTGTTCATTTGTCTGGGCTGTATTATTAATATTTGCAGAGAAAGAACTACGAGGAATACGAGTAATCATTTAAATATCTCATTGTTTATTGATGTCTTGAATTTTAACTATCAGAACAGTGAAAAAATTTAATATGATTACAACTAAAGAAATATCATAAATCGCTCAATCTCATAATGCAGCCGTAAAAGTTTCGGTGGAATGAGATCTTGCGATTTTGTTAATAATTAAGTGGTTTGATGTTTAAAAATAATGCTGAGTTAATAAAAGTGTGTGAAGTGTATGACATTAAGTTATTTTGGCGTCAATGCGATTAACAGACACCCTTATTCTATTGCCACTCAGGTATGATGGGCAGAATATTGCCTCTGCCCGCCAGAAAAAGTCAGCGCATTCCACCGTACGCCAGCGTCACTTCCTTCGCCGCTTTAATCACCATCGCGCCAAACTCGGTCACGCGGTCATCGGTAATACGTGAAATCGGTCCGGAAATAGAAATTGCGGCAAACGGTTCACGGTGCTCATCGAAAATACACGCTGCAAGGCAACGTAGCCCCAGTGCATGTTCCTCATCGTCAAATGAATAACCCCGTTTGCGCGTTTGGGCGAGATCTTCTTTTAAATGCACAGGAGACACCAGCGTTGCGTGGGTATAGGCATGTAACCCTTTGCGGTGCAGCAGCTTCGTCACCTGTTCTTCGCTCAGTTGGGCTAAAAAGGCTTTACCCGCACCTGAAGCGTGCATCGGCAATTTACCGCCGATAGGCGCGGACATTCGCATCAGATGCGTACACTGTACCTGGTCGATAATAATCGCTTCGTGATCGCTTTGATCAAGCACCGCCATATTGACCGTTTCGCCAGACTCTTCCATTAAATTGCGCAGGATAGGGTGAACAATCGCTAACAAATTACGGCTCTGGAGAAAGCTGCTGCCGACCATAAAGGCATGTGCGCCGATTGCCCAATGTCCCAGTTCGCCAACCTGACGCACGAAACCCTGCTGTTGCATCGTGGTTAGCAGGCGGTGGGTCGTGGAATTGGGTAACCCGGCTTGTTGCGCCAGTTCCGTGAGTGCCACACTGCCATTGGATTCGGCAATCCACTCCAGTAATTTCAGGCCACGCGTTAAAGACTGAACCTGTCCAGTCGCTGGTGCGGTGGCAACGGCGGGGTTTTCTGCCGCGTTTCGCGGGAATGGGTGCGACCATGACAGCCTCCTTTTTCTGTATCGTGGAAATCATTTTCATTTTTATTGTTAGCTAATGCAATAGTTACTGAACTGATCCGATGAGTTAATGTTGAACAAATCTCATGTTGCGTGGTGGTCGCTTTTACCACAGATGCGTTTATGCCAGTATGGTTTGTTGAATTTTTATTAAATCTGGGTTGAGCGTGTCGGGAGCAAGTGTGAGCAGCAAAGTGGAACAACTGCGTGCGCAGTTAAATGAACGTATTCTGGTGCTGGACGGCGGTATGGGCACCATGATCCAGAGCTATCGACTGAACGAAGCCGATTTTCGTGGTGAACGCTTTGCCGACTGGCCATGCGACCTCAAAGGCAACAACGACCTGCTGGTACTCAGTAAACCGGAAGTGATCGCCGCTATCCACAACGCCTACTTTGAAGCGGGCGCGGATATCATCGAAACCAACACCTTCAACTCCACGACCATTGCGATGGCGGATTACCAGATGGAATCCCTGTCGGCGGAAATCAACTTTGCGGCGGCGAAACTGGCGCGAGCTTGTGCTGACGAGTGGACCGCGCGCACGCCAGAGAAACCGCGCTACGTTGCCGGTGTTCTCGGCCCGACCAACCGCACGGCGTCTATTTCTCCGGACGTAAATGATCCGGCATTTCGTAATATCACTTTTGACGGGCTGGTGGCGGCTTATCGAGAGTCCACCAAAGCGCTGGTGGAAGGTGGCGCGGATCTGATCCTGATTGAAACCGTTTTCGACACCCTTAACGCCAAAGCGGCGGTTTTTGCGGTGAAAACGGAGTTTGAAGCGCTGGGCGTTGAGCTGCCGATTATGATCTCCGGCACCATCACCGACGCCTCCGGGCGCACGCTCTCCGGGCAGACCACCGAAGCATTTTACAACTCATTGCGCCACGCCGAAGCTCTGACCTTTGGCCTGAACTGTGCGCTGGGGCCCGATGAACTGCGCCAGTACGTGCAGGAGCTGTCACGGATTGCGGAATGCTACGTCACCGCGCACCCGAACGCCGGGCTACCCAACGCCTTTGGTGAGTACGATCTCGACGCCGACACGATGGCAAAACAGATACGTGAATGGGCGCAAGCGGGTTTTCTCAATATCGTCGGCGGCTGCTGTGGCACCACGCCACAACATATTGCAGCGATGAGTCGTGCAGTAGAAGGATTAGCGCCGCGCAAACTGCCGGAAATTCCCGTAGCCTGCCGTTTGTCCGGCCTGGAGCCGCTGAACATTGGCGAAGATAGCCTGTTTGTGAACGTGGGTGAACGCACCAACGTCACCGGTTCCGCTAAGTTCAAGCGCCTGATCAAAGAAGAGAAATACAGCGAGGCGCTGGATGTCGCGCGTCAACAGGTGGAAAACGGCGCGCAGATTATCGATATCAACATGGATGAAGGGATGCTCGATGCCGAAGCGGCGATGGTGCGTTTTCTCAATCTGATTGCCGGTGAACCGGATATCGCTCGCGTGCCGATTATGATCGACTCCTCAAAATGGGACGTCATTGAAAAAGGTCTGAAGTGTATCCAGGGCAAAGGCATTGTTAACTCTATCTCGATGAAAGAGGGCGTCGATGCCTTTATCCATCACGCGAAATTGTTGCGTCGCTACGGTGCGGCAGTGGTGGTAATGGCCTTTGACGAACAGGGACAGGCCGATACTCGCGCACGGAAAATCGAGATTTGCCGTCGGGCGTACAAAATCCTCACCGAAGAGGTTGGCTTCCCGCCAGAAGATATCATCTTCGACCCAAACATCTTCGCGGTCGCAACTGGCATTGAAGAGCACAACAACTACGCGCAGGACTTTATCGGCGCGTGTGAAGACATCAAACGCGAACTGCCGCACGCGCTGATTTCCGGCGGCGTATCTAACGTTTCTTTCTCGTTCCGTGGCAACGATCCGGTGCGCGAAGCCATTCACGCAGTGTTCCTCTACTACGCTATTCGCAATGGCATGGATATGGGGATCGTCAACGCCGGGCAACTGGCGATTTACGACGACCTACCCGCTGAACTGCGCGACGCGGTGGAAGATGTGATTCTTAATCGTCGCGATGATGGCACTGAGCGTTTACTGGAGCTTGCCGAGAAATATCGCGGCAGCAAAACCGACGACACCGCCAACGCCCAGCAGGCGGAGTGGCGCTCGTGGGAAGTGAATAAACGTCTGGAATACTCGCTGGTCAAAGGCATTACTGAGTTTATCGAGCAGGATACCGAAGAAGCCCGCCAGCAGGCTACGCGCCCGATTGAAGTGATTGAAGGCCCGTTGATGGACGGCATGAATGTGGTCGGCGACCTGTTTGGCGAAGGGAAAATGTTCCTGCCACAGGTGGTCAAATCGGCGCGCGTCATGAAACAGGCGGTGGCCTACCTCGAACCGTTTATTGAAGCCAGCAAAGAGCAGGGCAAAACCAACGGCAAGATGGTGATCGCCACCGTGAAGGGCGACGTCCACGACATCGGTAAAAATATCGTTGGTGTGGTGCTGCAATGTAACAACTACGAAATTGTCGATCTCGGCGTTATGGTGCCTGCGGAAAAAATTCTCCGTACCGCTAAAGAAGTGAATGCTGATCTGATTGGCCTTTCGGGGCTTATCACGCCGTCGCTGGACGAGATGGTTAACGTGGCGAAAGAGATGGAGCGTCAGGGCTTCACTATTCCGTTACTGATTGGCGGCGCGACGACCTCAAAAGCGCACACGGCGGTGAAAATCGAGCAGAACTACAGCGGCCCGACGGTGTATGTGCAGAATGCCTCGCGTACCGTTGGTGTGGTGGCGGCGCTGCTTTCCGATACCCAGCGTGATGATTTTGTCGCTCGTACCCGCAAGGAGTACGAAACCGTACGTATTCAGCACGGGCGCAAGAAACCGCGCACACCACCGGTCACGCTGGAAGCGGCGCGCGATAACGATTTCGCTTTTGACTGGCAGGCTTACACGCCGCCGGTGGCGCACCGTCTCGGCGTGCAGGAAGTCGAAGCCAGCATCGAAACGCTGCGTAATTACATCGACTGGACACCGTTCTTTATGACCTGGTCGCTGGCCGGGAAGTATCCGCGCATTCTGGAAGATGAAGTGGTGGGCGTTGAGGCGCAGCGGCTGTTTAAAGACGCCAACGACATGCTGGATAAATTAAGCGCCGAGAAAACGCTGAATCCGCGTGGCGTGGTGGGCCTGTTCCCGGCAAACCGTGTGGGCGATGACATTGAAATCTACCGTGACGAAACGCGTACCCATGTGATCAACGTCAGCCACCATCTGCGTCAACAGACCGAAAAAACAGGCTTCGCTAACTACTGTCTCGCTGACTTCGTTGCGCCGAAGCTTTCTGGTAAAGCAGATTACATCGGCGCATTTGCCGTGACTGGCGGGCTGGAAGAGGACGCACTGGCTGATGCCTTTGAAGCGCAGCACGATGATTACAACAAAATCATGGTGAAAGCGCTTGCCGACCGTTTAGCCGAAGCCTTTGCGGAGTATCTCCATGAGCGTGTGCGTAAAGTCTACTGGGGCTATGCGCCGAACGAGAACCTCAGCAACGAAGAGCTGATCCGCGAAAACTACCAGGGCATCCGTCCGGCACCGGGCTATCCGGCCTGCCCGGAACATACGGAAAAAGCCACCATCTGGGAGCTGCTGGAAGTGGAAAAACACACTGGCATGAAACTCACAGAATCTTTCGCCATGTGGCCCGGTGCATCGGTTTCGGGTTGGTACTTCAGCCACCCGGACAGCAAGTACTACGCTGTAGCAAAAATTCAGCGCGATCAGGTTGAAGACTATGCCCGCCGTAAAGGTATGAGCGTTACCGAAGTTGAGCGCTGGCTGGCACCGAATCTGGGGTATGACGCGGACTGATTCACAAATCTGTCACTTTTCCTTACAACAAACAGGGCGCTCAATGAGTGCCCTGTCTCTTTATTAATATGAAACACTTATACTGGAAACAGGCTGGAATAATCTTAGCCGGAAAAACGAATGTCAAAAGGCACAGTAAAGATGCCAGTCAGCGTGTTTCCGGTCCTTTGGTCATTCAATTGCTTCAGGAACATATAACGATAAGGAGAACCTGAACTCGTGTTAACGCTGCTTCACCTGCTTTCTGCCGTCGCCCTGCTGGTCTGGGGGACTCATATTGTTCGAACCGGCGTAATGCGCGTCTTCGGCGCGCGTTTGCGTACTGTCCTTAGCCGGAGCGTCGAAAAAAAGCCGCTCGCCTTTTGCGCGGGGATCGGCGTTACCGCACTGGTACAGAGCAGTAATGCCACCACCATGCTGGTGACCTCGTTTGTCGCTCAGGATCTGGTAGCCCTCGCACCGGCTCTGGTCATTGTGCTGGGTGCAGATGTCGGGACGGCGCTAATGGCGCGTATTCTCACCTTCGACTTATCCTGGCTGTCACCGTTACTTATTTTTATCGGCGTGATTTTTTTCCTCGGACGCAAACAGTCACGCGCCGGGCAACTGGGCCGCGTCGGTATTGGTCTTGGGCTGATTTTGCTAGCGCTGGAGTTGATTGTGCAGGCCGTAACGCCGATCACCCAGGCAAACGGCGTTCAGGTGATCTTTGCCTCGCTGACCGGCGATATTCTGCTGGATGCGCTGATTGGCGCGATGTTCGCCATTATCAGCTACTCCAGCCTTGCTGCTGTACTGCTGACCGCGACTCTGACCGCCGCAGGCATTATCTCCTTCCCCGTGGCGCTCTGTCTGGTGATTGGTGCTAACCTCGGTTCCGGTCTGCTGGCAATGCTCAACAACAGTGCCGCCAATGCCGCAGCCCGCCGTGTCGCGCTGGGTAGTCTGCTGTTTAAGCTGGTGGGTAGCCTGATTATCCTGCCGTTTGTCCATTTGCTGGCAGAGACAATGGGGAAGTTGTCATTGCCAAAAGCGGAACTGGTGATCTATTTCCACGTCTTCTACAACCTTGTACGTTGCCTGGTCATGCTGCCATTTGTTGACCCGATGGCACGGTTTTGCAAAACGATTATTCGCGATGAACCGGAACTGGATACCCAGCTACGGCCTAAACATCTGGATGTCAGCGCGCTGGATACGCCCACGCTTGCTCTGGCGAACGCCGCGCGCGAAACCCTGCGCATTGGCGACGCCATGGAACAGATGATGGAAGGGTTGAATAAAGTGATGCACGGTGAGCCACGGCAGGAGAAAGAGCTGCGTAAGCTGGCAGATGATATCAACGTTCTCTACACCGCCATTAAGCTGTATCTGGCGCGGATGCCAAAAGAAGAGCTGGCGGAGGAAGAGTCGCGCCGCTGGGCAGAGATCATCGAAATGTCGCTCAACCTTGAACAGGCCTCCGATATCGTCGAGCGCATGGGCAGCGAAATTGCTGACAAATCACTGGCAGCACGGCGGGCATTTTCGCTTGATGGGTTGAAGGAACTGGATGCGCTCTATGAGCAATTGCTCAGTAATTTAAAGCTGGCAATGTCGGTGTTCTTCTCTGGCGATGTCACCAGCGCTCGTCGTTTGCGTCGCAGCAAACATCGTTTTCGCATTCTTAATCGCCGCTATTCCCACGCCCACGTCGATCGCCTGCATCAGCAAAACGTGCAGAGCATTGAAACCAGTTCGCTACATTTAGGCTTACTGGGAGATATGCAGCGTCTGAACTCGCTGTTTTGTTCGGTGGCTTACAGTGTGCTGGAACAGCCGGATGAAGATGAAGGACGGGACGAGTATTAATATTGTGAATCCTGTAGGCCTGATAAGACGCGTCAAGCGTCGCATCAGGCACTATGAACAAGATGCCGGATCATGCATCCGGCAATTCACTTAAAAACGGTGACCCGCTTCCAGCGGAACCGCTTCTTCACCGGCCTTAAACACATAGGTGGTGTTCGG
>ERZ773175.2014-NODE-2014-length-10282-cov-3.168280_pt1 | contig 10282 bp, 7 predicted proteins | sample MGYA00581004_ERZ773175 | MGnify/ENA primary metagenome ERZ773175 (study PRJEB29015, sample SAMEA2737834) | human gut metagenome | biome: human gut; feature: human-associated habitat; material: faeces | place: China | collected 2012 ...
TCTGCTACAAGAAGGACGAGCTGGGCGACCCGCTGATCAACGACCACCACGCCGTAGCGCTCGGCGCCGCCACCTACGAGGAGCTGAACGAGATGTACGCCATGACGGCCAAGATCAACGAGGTGCTGAAGGAGCTGTTCCTGAAGATGAACATCAAGCTGGTGGACTTTAAGATCGAGTTCGGCAAGACGTTGGACGGCGAGATCGTGCTGGCCGACGAGGTGTCGCCCGACACCTGTCGCCTGTGGGACGCCACGACCAACGAGAAACTCGACAAAGACCGTTTCCGCCGCGATCTGGGCAAGGTCCGCGAGGCTTACGAGGAGATTCTGGCACGTCTGAAAAAAATCACCGCCTAAGATGATGGAAGTGATCCGCGACCGCGAATTGCACGAGGAGTGCGGGGTTTTCGGCATCTACGGGGTGCCGAACGCCGCGTCGCTGACCTACTACGGCCTTCATGCCCTGCAGCACCGCGGGCAGGAGGCTACCGGCATCGTCTCGGTGGATGAGAACGGCACCTTCCGCCACATCAAGGGCGAGGGGTTGGTGACCGAGGTTTTCAACGAGGAGAAACTTGCTACCCTGAAAGGGGCGACGGCTATCGGCCATGTGCGCTATACCACGGCCGGGGGCGGCGGCATGGAGAATGTCCAGCCGTTCCTTTTCCGCCACAATACGGGCGATTTCGCATTGGCGCATAACGGTAACATCGTCAATTCGGAACTGCTGCGCCGCCATCTCGAGAACAAGGGAAGCCTGTTTCAATCGACTTCCGACAGCGAGATTCTGGCCCACCTGATCAAAAAGGAGACGCGCTACCACGACCGGCCGCGCATCTTCTCGATCATCGACGCGCTGAACATGCTCGAGGGCGCTTTCGCGTTCCTGATTATGACGGCCAACCGCATCTACGCCTGCCGCGACAAGTACGGTCTGCGCCCGCTGTCGATCGGACGGCTGGGCGACGGCTGGGTGGTCTCGAGCGAGACCTGCGCTTTCGATGTGCTGGGCGCGGAGTTCGTGCGCGACGTGGAGCCGGGCGAGATCGTGACGATCGACAAACAGGGTATTCGCAGCCGCGACTACTCGATGTACAAGCGTCACGAAATGTGCTCGATGGAGTATATCTATTTCGCACGCCCGGACAGCGACATCGACGGCCGCAACGTCCATGCCTATCGCAAGGAATCGGGACGCCTGCTCTACAAGGAGGCTCCCGCCGATGCGGACATCGTGGTCGGCGTGCCCGATTCGAGTCTCAGCGCCGCGATGGGTTATGCCGAGGCGAGCGGACTGCCCTATGAAATGGGGCTGATTAAGAACAAGTATATCGGTCGCACGTTCATTCAGCCGACCCAAGAGTTGCGGGAGAAGGGTGTGCGGATGAAACTTTCGGCCGTGCGCTCGATTGTCAAAGGCAAGCGTGTGGTGCTGGTCGACGACTCGATCGTGCGCGGCACCACTTCGCGGCGCATCGTCACGATGCTGAAGGAGGCGGGAGCTACCGAGGTGCACGTGCGCATCGCCAGCCCCCCGATGATCAGTCCTTGTTTTTACGGTGTGGACACCTCGACCTATGACGAACTGATCTCGGCCCGCAAGAATCCCGAGGCCGTGTGTGAGGAGATCGGCGCTGATTCGCTGGTATTCCTCTCGCCCGCGTCGTTGCTGGAGGCCGGCGGCTGCAGTGAGCTTTGCATGGCCTGCTTCACGGGACGCTATCCCACGGCGCTGTACCAGTCGCTCGAGGAGGTCAACAAAGACGTAAAATGTTAGAAAATCTTAAACCATAAATTCTATGGCTCAAAGTTATGAAAAGGCCGGCGTGAATCTCGAAGCCGGGTATGAAGTGGTGCGGCGCATCAAAAAGCATGTGGCTTCGACCTCGCGTCCGGGAGTGATGGGCAACATCGGCGCCTTCGGCGGGATGTTCGACCTCTCGGCCCTGAACGTGAAGGAGCCGGTGCTCGTAAGCGGCACCGACGGCGTGGGCACCAAGCTCAAACTGGCCTTCGAGATGGACAAGCACGACACGATCGGCATCGACGCCGTGGCCATGTGCGTCAACGACGTGCTGGCGCAGGGCGCCGAACCGCTGGAGTTCCTCGATTATGTGGCCGTGGGCCGCAACGAACCCCAGAAGGTCGAAGCCATCGTCGCCGGCGTCGCCGACGGCTGCCGGCAGGCCGGCTGTGCGCTGGTGGGCGGCGAGACCGCCGAAATGCCGGGCATGTATGCCGAGGGCGAATACGACATCGCCGGATTCACGGTGGGTGTCGTGGAGAAGTCGAAGCTGATCGACGGATCGAAAGTCAAAGCGGGCGACGTGCTCGTGGGGATCGCTTCGAGCGGCGTGCACTCCAACGGCTTCAGCCTCGTGCGCAAGATCGTTTCGGACAACTGCCTGAACCTGCGCGAGTCCTATCCCGAACTGTCGAACAAACAGCTCGGCGAGGTGCTGCTCACGCCGACGAAGATTTACGTGAAGCAGGTGTTGGAGGTGATCCGCAACTGCGACGTGCACGGCATCAGCCACATCACGGGCGGCGGTTTCGACGAGAACATCCCCCGCATCCTGCACGAAGGCCAGGGCCTCGAGATCGAGGAGGGCACGTGGGAGATTCTTCCCGTGTTCCGCTTCCTCGAGAAATACGGCAAGGTAGCTCACCGCGAGATGTTCAACATCTTCAACATGGGTATCGGCATGGTCATCGCCCTCGACGCGGGCGAGGCGCAGAAGGCTATCGACATCCTCACGGCACAGGGCGAACGGGCCTCGGTCATCGGACGCGTAACCGACACCGAGGGTGTCGTCATCCGATAGAGGGATGCGGCGCCTTGCGGTATTCGCCAGCGGCAGCGGCACCAATTTCGAAGCCATCGTCCGGGCCTGCGAGCAGGGCGAACTGGCTGCCGAAGTGGTGCTGATGGTCTGCGACAAGCCCGGTGCGAAGGTGGTCGAAAGGGCTGCGGAGCACGGGGTTGCGGCATTTGTCTTCGCCCCGAAGCAGTACGCTTCGAAGGCCGATTACGAGCGGGAGATCATCGCACGGTTGGATGCCGCGGGCGTGGAGCTGGTCTGCCTGGCGGGCTACATGCGCATCATCGGCGACGAACTGCTGGGAGCCTACGGGGGGCGGATCATCAATATCCATCCGTCGCTGCTGCCGGCTTTCCGGGGCGCTCATGCCATCGAACAGGCGTTGGAATACGGCGTCAAAGTCTTCGGCGTGACGATCCATTACGTCGACGGCGAGCTCGACGGCGGGCGCATCATCGCCCAGCGGGCTTTTCCCTACGAGGGCAATGACATCGGGGAACTGGAAGCGATGATTCATGCCGTGGAATATCCGTTATACATTGAAACTATTAAAAAACTGATCGAATAATGCGAGCATTAATAAGCGTAAGCGACAAAACCGGTGTCGTGGAGTTCGCCAAGGGACTGCGGGCCCTGGGCTGGGAGGTGATCGCCACGGGCGGCACGATGAAACTGCTGGCCGACAGCGGTGTGGAGGTAATCAACATCAGCGACGTCACGGGATTTCCCGAGATTTGCGACGGCCGTGTGAAGACCCTGCATCCGAACGTGCACGGCGGCCTGCTGGCCCGCCGCGACGATCCGGAGCATCTGAAAGCCCTGAAAGATAACCACATCGAGTTTATCGACATGGTCTGCGTGAACCTCTATCCGTTCCGCCGGACGATCGAGACGCCCGGTGTGAAGATGGAGGATGCCATCGAGAACATCGACATCGGCGGTCCCTCGATGCTGCGTTCGGCGGCCAAGAACTGGGCTGATGTGACGGTGGTCTGTGACCCTGCGGACTATGAGGTGATTCTGAACGAGATTCGTGCCGGCGGCAACACCGAGAAGGCCACGCGCCTGAAGCTCTCGGCAAAAGCCTATACGCACACTGCCGAATACGACGCGATGATTGCGACCTATATGCGTGCGCAGGCGGGCCTGAACGAAAAACTGTTCCTCGAATTCGACCTCGTGCAGTCGTTGCGCTACGGCGAGAACCCCCACCAGTCGGCCAGGTTCTACCGTGAGGAGAAGGAGGTTCCCTATTCGCTGGCCTTTGCCAAACAGCTCAACGGCAAGGAGTTGTCGTACAACAATATTCAGGACGCCAACGCTGCGCTGTGCATCGTGCGTGAGTTCGACAAGCCGTTCTGCGTGGGCCTGAAACACATGAATCCCTGCGGTGCGGCCACGGGTAAGGATGTCGTGGAGGCGTGGACCAAGGCTTATGAAGCCGACAAGGTGTCGATCTTCGGCGGTATCGTGGCCACGAACTGCACGGTGACGAAAGAGGCCGCCGAGCTGATGAAGCCGATCTTTTTGGAGATCATCATGGCCCCGAAATTCGACGAGGATGCGCTGGAGGTGCTTTGCACGAAGAAGAACCTGCGCCTGCTCGAAGTCAGCATGGACAAGGGCGCCGTCGATCCCAAGCAGTATGTGAGCGTCAACGGCGGTCTGCTGGTGCAGGACCTCGACGTGGCTACGAAGGCCGTTACGGCCGATATGTGCGTCACGAAGGCGAAGCCCGCCCCGGAGCAGATGGAGGACCTGAATTTCGGCTGGCACATCGTCAAACACGTGAAGTCGAACGCCATCGTGGCGGTGAAGGACGGCCGTACGCTGGGTGTCGGTGCCGGACAGATGAACCGCATCGGCTCGGCGGAGATCGCCCTGAAACAGGCGCATGCCGCGGGTGTCACCGAGGGCCTTGTGCTGGCGTCGGACGGATTTTTCCCCTTCGACGACTGCGTGACGCTGGCCGCCGAATACGGCGTGACGGCGATCGTGCAGCCCGGCGGTTCGGTCCGCGACGAGGATTCGGTCAAAATGGCCGACGAGAAGGGCATTGCGATGGTATTCACGGGTGAGAGACACTTTAAGCATTAATTTTTAACGTATTTCCGGTCGCGTGCGACAAGCCCCTCCCGAGGGAGGGGTTTGGGGTGGGGTCAGACTTGTAAACACGGCGGAACGCCGTGAATACATCGATCGACAGCCTGAAAGCGGTGGAAAATTTTATCTTATTTTCTATGAAGATTCTGGTTATCGGCGGCGGCGGCCGCGAACATGCCATTGTCGATGCGCTGACGCGCTCGCCGCAGGTCGAGAAGATTTACTGTGCACCCGGCAACGCGGGCATTGCCCGGCAGGCCGAATGCGTGGCGATCCGCGAAACCGAGGTGGAGCGCCTGCGCGATTTCGCCGCGGAGCACGGCGTCGGACTGACGGTCGTGGGCCCCGAGGTGGCGCTTGCGGCGGGAGTCGTCGACTGCTTCAAAGCCGCGGGGCTGCGTATCTTCGGCCCCACGAAAGCCGCGGCGCGCATCGAATCGTCGAAAGAGTTCGCCAAGGAGCTGATGGCCAAATACGCCATTCCGACGGCGGGGTTTCGCGCGTTCACCGACTATGCCGAAGCGTTGGCCTACGTGCAGGGGCGTCCCCTGCCTGCGGTGCTGAAATACGACGGACTGGCTGCCGGCAAGGGCGTTGTGATCGCTCAGACGATGGCCGAGGCCGAGGCGGCGTTGCGGGACATGCTGCTCGACGACAAGTTCGGCGAGGGCAAGGTGGTCGTCGAGGATTACCTCGAGGGTCCCGAGTTTTCGTTCATGTGCTTCGTTTCGGGGCATAAGGTGTGGCCGATGGTGCTGGCGCAGGACCACAAACGCGCCTACGACGGCGACAAAGGTCCCAATACGGGCGGTATGGGCGCCTATTCACCCCTGCCGTTCATCACGGCTGAGGACGAACGCTTTGCGATGGAGAAGATCATGCAGCCCGTTGCCGACGCGATGGTCGCCGAAGGGTGTCCCTTCGAGGGTGTGCTCTACGGCGGGCTGATGAAGACAGCGCGGGGTATCGAGGTCATCGAGTTCAACGCCCGTTTCGGCGACCCTGAGACCGAGGTGGTGCTGCCGCGCCTGAAAAGCGATATCGTCGACATCTTCTGCGCTGTGGCCGAGGGCCGCGACACGCAGTTGGAGTGGCACGAATTCGCCGCGCTGGGCATCGTGCTGGCCTCGAAAGGGTATCCGGGCGACTACGAAAAGGGACATGAAATCAAGGGCCTCGACTGCGTCGAGGGGGCCGTTTATCACATGGGCACCAAAGCCGACGGCGGGCGGATTCTCACCAACGGGGGCCGTGTGCTGTTCGTCGTGGGCACGGGCAGGGATCTGGCCGAGGCGCGGAAGAATGCGCTGGCTGACGTCGCCCGCATCGACTGCGACAATCTGTTCCACCGCACCGACATCGGTCACTGGGCACTGAACAAGTAAAACGAAATCTATGATAATCAGCGGAAAAGAACTCTCAGCGAAACTGAAACTCGAAATGGCGGACGAGGTGAAGACCTTCCCCGCGAAATACGGGCGTGTGCCCCATCTGGTGGTGATCCTCGTGGGCGAGGACCCCGGCAGCGTGAGCTATGTGACCGGCAAGGCCAAGGCTTCGGCCGAGGTGGGCATCCGCAACACCACGATCCGCAAGCCGGAGTCGGTCTCCGAGGCCGAATTGCTGGACATCATCGCGGCGTTGAACCTCGACGACGAGGTGGACGGCATCCTGGTCCAGCTGCCCCTGCCCAAGCACATCGACGAGGACAAGGTGATCGCCGCCATCGACAAGTCGAAAGACGTCGACGGCTTCCACCCCCTGAACGTCGCGGCGTTGTGGCAGAAACAGCCCTGCACGCTCCCCTGCACGCCGAAAGGCATCCTCAAAATGTTGCGGGCCGCCGGTGTGGAGATCGCCGGCAAGCGCGCTGTGGTGATCGGCCGCAGCAATATTGTGGGGCTTCCCGTCTCGAAACTGCTGCTCGACGCGAACGCCACGGTGACGATGGCCCACAGCCGTACGCGCGACCTGGCCGAAGTGACGCGCGGGGCGGAGATTCTGGTGGTGGCCATCGGGCGTCCGAAGTTCGTCACCGCCGACATGGTGTCGGAGGGAACTGTGGTGATCGACGTGGGTGTCAACCGCGATCCGGAGACGGGCAAGCTGTGCGGCGATGTCGATTTCGCGGCCATCGAACCCAAAGCTTCGGTCATTACCCCCGTTCCGGGCGGTGTCGGGCCGATGACGATCTGCTGTCTGATGGAGAACACCATCGAATGCTTCTTGAATTCCCGGTGATTCCGGCACACCTGCCGTACATCCTTCAAATCCCCGAATGGGACGTCCGTTGAGGACTACCCATCCGGGGATTTTTCACGATGCACGACATCTGTACCGCACTGACCGGGAATTGCTGAATGTCGTTATTTGCGGTAAGTCGCCGTCAGCGTCTCCGGCAGCGGGGCCGATGCGTCGCGCCGCCAGACCATCGCCAGGTCGGTCGCCGTATCGCCCGTTCCGAAATCAAAGTTATCCGGCGAGATAAATTCCGTCGGCACGGCTCCTTCGAATCCGAAACGGCCGTAAAATCCGTGCAGCCACTCCTGGCCGGGCGTCGGGATGAGGAACGCCGCGTCGTCGCCGCGTTCCGCGACCGTCTGCATCGCTTCGCGCATCAGTTGTGACGCCAGCCCGCGGCCCCGGAATGCGGGGTCGGTCGCCACGGCGTAGATATAGGTCGTGCGCCCCAGCTCCGTGTCGAACGGCACGAGGTGGAGCATCGCCGTCGTGCGGCCTTCGGCTTCAGTGGTCAGCATCCGGCCCTGCGAATAGTAGCGCATGATGAACGAGTCGGCGAACTGTTCGTCGTCGCCGAACGATTTCATCCACAAATCCTTGCAGGCCAACTCGTCGGGATGCAGGCAGATCGCCGTGAATTTGTGCTGGAGGAAAGCGGGGTGGTAGGAGAGCTTGGCCTGCCGCAGTCCCTCCAGCCCGAGGTCCTCCTCGCGGTTGATGAGCGTGAAACGCTCGGGAAGATGCTGGGCGAAGAGTTTGTTGATGATCGTGAAAGCGCCGTCGAACTCCGTCGAGGCTTTCTCGACATGGGTGTCGAACGTGTGGTCGTTGCCCGCCGAGCCGTAGGTGAAAGCCGCCAAACGCTCCCCGACGTAGATGCAGCCGCCGATCAGTCCCAGCTCTTCGAAGTGCTCGAAAGCCCGCTGCATGGCCCGCTGCTCGGCGCACAGCTCCGAGGTGTGCCCCTCGTGCTCCCGCCTCCAGGCGCGTTCGAGGGCCATGCAGGCCTCGAAACGGTCGGGAGTCAGGGGCTCGTAGCGGTAGTCGGGGTATTCGGACATGAAGCGGTTGATATGGTTGCGCTTGGGTTGGTAACGGCGTCCGGTGAGGTTGCGCAGGTCGTCGGCGTTGTAGACGTAATCCTCCAATGCGCGGTCGGACTCAAAGGCAAAGTGGCAGGGGTGTACCCGGCGAATTATCTCGCGGCCCTCGTCCGTCAGTCCGATGATCCGCAACCGCTGCCCGTGGGCATGTGCATCCTCGCGCAGGCAGGGAATGATGGCTCCCAGGTCGCCTGTGCCGACGGGCTGCATGTAGCCGATGCGCTCGCCGCCGTCGATCTGGAAGCGGATGACGAGGAATCCGTCGATCTCGGCCCACGCGCTGTGGAACACCGCCTGCCAGCAGTACATGTTGGCGAAGGCGAGGTCGCAGTTGCAGATGCCCGACGGCATGGTATAGCGCTCGATGACCGCCCGGTCCTCGAGGCGCACGGGTTTGAATTCAATCATTGGGGGTGTAACTCTTGCGTTCGATATGGCTGTAATATTGCTGGATCAGCGCCCGGAACGACTGCGTCAGGCTGTCGGCGGCGGGCGTCGCCGGGCACTCCTGCACCTCAGTGCCCGAATCGTCGAGCACGACGGCTCCGTCGTCCGTCAGCGCGCGGAATTTCCCGTCGTACGACACCGACCAGCGGGGCCGCTGCGGCTCCTTCAGCACGTCGCGTCCGAAGGCGAAATAGGGTTCCGTGTTGCCCGTGAGGCCCAGCACCGTGGGCATGATGTCCAGCTGCTGCGTGACCTCCCGCACCTCGCCTTGCAGGGCGCCGTCGGGGGTGTGGATGAATCCCACGATGTGCATGTTCCCCGGGTAGGAGCGCGTTTTTTCGGCGAATTTCTCCGACGAAACATGGTCGGCGACGAATACGAAGATCGTGCGGCGGAACCACTCCTCGCCGCCGAAGCGGTGGAAGAAGCGGCGGAACGCCTGATCGTCGTAGGCTACGCCCTTGTGAATCCGGGTGTATCCGTCGGGCAGCGTGGCGGCGTACTGCTCGGGTACGACGAACGGATGGTGCGACGAGAGGGTGAACAGCGTGGCGAAGAAGGGTTCGGGCGTCGCCGCGAGCTCCTCGCCCATGAATTGCAGGAACGGTTCGTCCCAGATTCCCCAGTACCCGTCGAAATCCTCCGTGCCGTGCCGCGCTTCGTAATCCTCGCGGCTTACGAGCCGGTCGACGCCCGCCGAACGGGCATAGGCCCCGAAGCCCATCGAGCCGTGTTCCGAACCGCAGAAGAAGACCGTCGCATAGCCTTTGTCCGCAAGCATCGCGGGCAGCTGGCGGCTCTCGCCGAGCGATTGGGGCATCAGCACGAAGGGCGTGCGGAATGACGGAATACTGCCCAACACCGAGGGCATGGCCTGGATCGACCGCGTGCCGTTGGCATACATCCGTTTGAACACCAGTCCGTTCTGCATCAGCGAGTCGAGGAAGGGCGTGAATCCTTTCACCTCCCGGTCGGCATAGACCTCCGGACAGAGGTAGGCCGAGTGTTCGGCCGACATGCTCTCCATGATGAAGACCACGACGTTGCGGCCCGTGAGGTCCACGGCCGCGCTGTCCGCAGGCTGATGTATGGGCGTGAAGCGCCGCGGCAGCTCCTCCGGAGCGAAGTATTTCTTGTATTTGACGCTCCCCGCGCTGCCGATGGTGCGCAGGATGCAGAACGGGTTGCTCAGAATGAGGTTGGCCTTGCCGCTGTCGGCGGTGTAGAGCGTGGCGTTCGACAGCGTGATCGGGCGTGTCATGCGTGTCATGCCGCCGCGCACTCCCGCAATGCTCAGTCCGACTGCCGCTGCCAGGACCGCCGTGTTGCCGATGTAGTAGGCCCAGCCGCGGTTGAAAAGGCTCTCCTCGCGGACTTTGCGCCGGTAGCCCCATGCCAGCAGAGCGATCAGGGCGATCCACAGCAGCACCAGATACCAGTTTTCGGCCATGAATTTCCCGACCAGCTGCAACGAGTTGTCGTTGTCGGCAAAGAAGACCTCGTCGGCCGTGAAACGCTTCTGCGTGTAGCGGAAATAGACCGTGTCGGCGAGGTTCGTCGCCGC